>FWPU01001584.1_pt1 | contig 67742 bp, 38 predicted proteins | sample 2228361 | NCBI WGS metagenome assembly FWPU01 (sample SAMEA103939777, study PRJEB20133) | metagenome
CCAGGTCCAGCTCGCTGCGCAAGCGCGAGACCAACTGCGTGGCGAGCAGCGAGTGGCCGCCCAGGTCGAAAAAGCTCTCCTGGCGGCCGACGCGGGGAAGCCGGAGCACCTGAGCCCAGGCGCTGGCCAGGCGGCTTTCCAGCTCGCCGCACGGAGGTTCATATGTAGTTGCTTGTGGCATGGCCTCGCTCAGATCCGGCGCAGGCAAGGCACGCCGATCGAGCTTGCCATTTAGCGTGCGAGGCATGGCGTGCAGAGGAACGTAGCCCGACGGGACCATGTATGGCGGGAGCTGCTCCTCGAGGAAGGCACGCAAAACCTGTGCGGGGAGGGGCATGCCGCCTCGCGGCACATAGTATCCCACCAGGTGCGGACCAGCGGCACCGTTCGCCAGGGCTGCCACGGCGGCTTCGGCCACGCCGGGGTGCCTGGCGAGCGTAGCCTCTATCTCTCCCAATTCCACGCGGTAGCCGCGGATTTTGACCTGGCCATCGAGCCGTCCCAGGCATTCCAGCAGCCCATCCGCACGGCGCCTCGCCAGGTCGCCGGTAGCGTACAACCGTTCGCGCTGGCCGCCTTGCCGCGTTGACCACACGAATTTTTGTCGAGTGAGATCCGGCCGATGACGATAGCCCCGCGCCAGGCCAAGGCCGCCCAGAAACAACTCTCCCCGGCCACAGGGCGGTACCTCTTGGCCACGTTCGTCCAATACGTATGCCGTGGTGTTGGCAATCGGCCTGCCGATCGCAATCGGCGCACGGTGCTCCACCCTCCACACGGCCGACCAGACGGTGGTTTCTGTTGGACCATACACGTTCCAGAGTTCTGCGCCGCCTTCGGCGAGCTGTTCTGCCAGGTCTGGCGGGAGAGCCTCGCCCCCGCAAAGCATGCGGAAGCCCCTAGGCGGCCGCCAACCCGCTGCCAACAGAAGCCGCCACGTGATCGGCGTGGCTTGCAACACCGTGCAGCCCGCACGTTCTAGGAGGGCGGCAAGGTATTCTCCGTCCGCCGCGGCTTCTCGTGGGGCTACGTAAACACGTCCGCCGGAAATAAGCGGCAGGTAGAGTTCCAAGGCAGCAATATCGAATGCCAAAGTCGTGACGGCAACCAACACGTCGTTCTGGCCCATACCTGGTTCGCGGCGGAACGAACACAAGAAATTCGCCAAGGAGCGATGTTCGATCTCCACCCCCTTGGGCCGTCCGGTGCTGCCGGAGGTGTAGATGATGTACGCCAGGTCCCCCGGCACGCTCCCACTGGGCAGGTGCGATGCCGGCTGAGCGGCAATCTCTGCCGCCGCCTCTTCCAGACACACCACAGGCACCGCGCAGTCCGGCAGGCTCGCTACGCTGCCCCGATCCGAAACTATCAGCCGCACGCCCGCATCTTGCACCATGTAATCCAACCGTGCACGCGGATAACTCGGATCCAACGGTACGTACGCACCACCCGCCTTGAGTATCCCCAGCAACCCCACCACTAGCTGCCGCGAACGCCCAAGGCAGATCCCCACCGGCGTCTCTCGTTCCACTCCCTGCTCGCGCAGGTACCAGGCCAGCCGATTGCTCGCCGCCTCCAGCTCTGCGTAGCTCAGCTCCCCGCCCTCGTCTGCCACCGCAATCGCATCCGCATAGCACGCCGCTGCAGCGCTCACCAACTCGTGCACCGCTTGCTGCGGATACTCACGACCCGTGGCGTTCCACTCCGCAAGCTGCCGCAACTGCCGCTGGCTGTGTACCGGCAAGGCCCCAATCGACTCGTGCGGGGCCGCCAACGCACCACGCAACAGCGCCAGCAAGCTCTCTCCCCACGCCTCCACCGTGCTCCGCTCGAACAGGTCGGCAGCATACTCCAACCCCGCCTCCCAACCCGTTGGCGTCTCCCACACAAACAGCGTCAGATCGTACTTCGCCGTCCCGTTGTCTACCAGTTCCGGCACCACACGCAACGACCCGCCCGCTCGCAGTTCCAACGGCGCGTTCTGCATCACCATCGCCACCCGAAACAAGGGCGAACTGTGCCGCCCACGCTCCGGATTCAACGCCTCCACCAGCTTCTCGAACGGCAGGTGCTGATGCGCGTACGCCCCCAACGTCTCTTCCCGCACCCGACTCACCACTTCGGCAAAGCTCGGCTGACCGCGCAGGTCTCCACGCAGCACCAGGGTGTTCGCCAAAAAGCCCACCAGCCCCTCCAGCTCTTGCCGCGTGCGGTTCGCAATCGGCACCCCTACGCACAGCTCTTGCTCGCCGCTCAGCCGAGACAACCATGCCTGGTAGGCCGCCAACAGCGTCATGAACGGCGTTACCCCAGCCTGCCGGCTGAAGCTGCGAACCTGCCCACTAAGCTCCTCATCCCAGGCCAGCCGCACCAATCCGCCGCGGAAGCTGGGTGCCGCAGGCCGAGGACGGTCTGACGGCAGCTCCAACGGCGGCGGCAGCGGCTGCAAGTGCTCCTGCCACCAGGCCAGCTCCCGCTCTAGCTTCCGCCCTTGCAGCCAGGCCTGCTGCCAACAGGCAAAGTCAACATACTGGATCGCCAACGGCACCAGCGCCGCTGCGCGGCCGGCCAGGGCTGCCTCGTACAACTCTGCCAGTTCGCTGGCCATGACCCCCAGCGACCAGCCGTCTCCCACGATGTGGTGCAGCACAAGTTCCAGCACGTGTTCGGCTGGAGCCTGCCCCTCGCCACTGCTGAGCCGAACCAGCAGGGCACGCACCAGAGGACCGCGTTGGAGGTCGAAGGGCCGGCGGGCCTCGGCCGCCAGCAGTTCGTGCAAGGCCGCTTCTCGCTCCGCGGCAGGCACGTGGCTCAGGTCTGCCTCTTGCCACTGCACATCGATCTGGGGGAGCACCACCTGGTGCGGCACGCCATCCAAGCTTTGGAACACTGTCCTGAGCGACTCGTGCCGCTCGACCAGTTGGGTCAGGCCCAGGCGCAGGGCGGCCTTGTCCAAAGGCCCGACCAGCCGTACGGCGGTGGGCAGATTGTAGAAGGGATTCTCAGGCTCGAGCTGCGCCAGAAACCAGAGCCTTTGCTGAGCAAACGAGAGTGGTTGAGGCCCGCTGCGCTCTACATGCAACAGCGGCGGCTCGGCCGCAGCATGTGTACTGCTTGCCTCACCTGTGCCGGAGGCGGCGGCTGTATCGCCTGTGCCGGGTGTATTAGCTGTGCCGGCTGTGCTGGGCACATGGCCGTTTGGGGTGTCGGCCTGCCGGGCTTCGATCCAGGCGGCAAGGCCGGCCACGGTAGGCTGCTCGAAGAGGGCCCGCAGAGGAACGTCCAGGTCCAGCTCGCTGCGCAAGCGCGAGACCAACTGCGTGGCGAGCAGCGAGTGGCCGCCCAGGTCGAAAAAGCTCTCCTGGCGGCCGACCTGCTCTACCCCCAGCACCTCGCACCAAACATGGGCCACACGGGCTTCGAGCCGTGTTTCGGGTGCGGTCGGCCGCTCGGCAGGCGAGACCAACGAAGCTGCATTGCGGCGCTCGAACAACACGCTGAGCGTTCCGGCTCGATACTGATCGCGGCACAATGCTCGCTGGGTCTTGCCGCTAGATGTCTTTGGCAGTGTGCCGGCGGCGATGAGCACGACGGAATGCGGGCGCAGGTCGTGCTCTGCCAACACCTGCTGCTCGATGGCGGCGGCCAGCTCGGCAAGGTCGACTTTTTTAGGCCGCTGCACCTCGTGCACGATCACTAGCCGCTCTTCTCCTGCGTGCTCGATGCTAAAGGCCGCACCGCCGTCTTGCTTGAGGGCCGGATGGCACCGCTCGACAGTGCGTTCGATATCTTGGGGGTAGTAGTTGCGGCCTGCGACGATGATCAGGTCTTTTAAGCGGCCTGTCACGAACAACTGGCCGTCGAGCACAAACCCTAAGTCGCCAGTGCGCAGGAAGGGGCCATCGCCCGTGTCGCTCAGCACGGCCTCGAACACGGCCCGAGTCTCTTCGGCCCGGTTCCAATACCCCAGTGCGACACTCGCACCGCTGACCCAGATTTCGCCTACGGTGCCAGGCGAGAGTTCGATGCGGCGCTGCGGATCCACAATGGCCACACGCTGGTCGCGAGCCGGCCGCCCGCACGAAACCAATTCGCGGCCTCCCTGGCTCGGCTCGCGCGGCACAGCCAAGCCATCTCGCTCCAGCCGTTCTGGGCAGAAACCGCGAATCACCGGGGGCCGGTGCTTGGCGGCACCCGTGACCAAAAGCGTGGCCTCTGCCAGGCCGTAGCTCGGGTAGAAGGCCGATGGCCTGAAACCGCATGGTGCAAACGCCTCTGCAAACCGCACAAGCGTATCTGCCCGAACAGGCTCGGCACCGTTGATGGCCAGCGTCCACGAACTCAGGTCGAGCTGGGCCTTCTCTGCTGCGCTCACCTTGCGCACGCACAGCTCGTAGCCGAAATTGGGCGATGCACTCGTCTGGGCCCTGTAGCGCGAGATCGCTTGCAGCCACCGCGCCGGACGCTGCGCAAACGAAAGCGGCGACATCAGTATAATCCGGCCCCCGCTGTACAACGGCCAAAGCACGCCGCCGATCAGCCCCATGTCGTGATACGGCGGCAGCCAGGCTACACCCACCGGATGCGGACCATCCAGCCGATGAAGCTGCTGCAAGTTGTGCAGCAGGTTGCCATGACTGACCATCACCCCCTTTGGCGCCCCGGTAGAGCCCGACGTGTACTGCAAAAAGGCCACGCTGTCGCTGGTCAATTCCGGCGGATCCCACTCCGCCGCACGTACCGGTTCAATCTCGTCCACTGCGAGAATGGTCTCCAGCTCGGGGACGCGAGCGAACAGCGATTCAGCCCAATCGAGTATGGCGTGGTTCGACAGCAATACCCTCGCCTGCGCATCCCGCACAATCGAACGGAGCCGGGCCAGCGTTCGCCCCGCGCGCAGCGGATCAGGCGGATACACCGGAACGGCGACCACGCCCGCATACAGCGCACCCAAAAATGCGGCAATGTAGTCCAGCCCAGGCTCGAACACCACCAGTGCCCGGGCACCCGTGTAACCCCGATGCGCCAGCTCTGAAGCCAGCATCCGAGCGCGGCGATCCAGCTCGGCATAGGTCAGATGAGCCTCCGCCGTCTCGCCATCAACCAAAAAGGTATAGGCGACACGCTCCGGCTGGTCGGCCGCGCGAAACCGCAGCAAATCGACCAGGTTCACCAGCTCCGGAGATCGGCCCGCACGGCCCGCTACGGTGACATACCAGGAACTCGTCGCCATTTCGTCTCGTTATGGAGCCATGCGCAAACGGCAGTTCAACATGCGTCCTGCATGGGCCAACCCGTACGATGGGGCTGGCAGCGGCGTCCCTGGCCTGTTCTAATCGTCTACCGGTCTCCTTCAGGCAGGAGGGTTCAGTCTACGGATGGCGGCTTGCGCAGAAAACCACCTCTGCTTATCTTCTCCAGTTTCTATGTTCGTCAGAGTCGCAGCTAGTGTTGAGTCGCAGGACTACACGCCATTGCAAAGCGGCACATGTGTTAAACTGTTACGGTTTTTCGGCCACCTGACTGCCAAAGGTACCGCAGGCCCGTTCGGCAACCCAAATGCATAGGTCCCGAGTTGCGTATGGGGCGATGCGAAGGCTCCTGGGCATAAGGCGAGACAAAACCGCCAGTCAAATGCACAGCGTTAGTCTTCTCCTTAGGTATACAAGCGGCACCAACTTCTGTGACGGTTGGGCAAGACCTTCTTTGCAAAGCGTGCGCCGATAGGAGGTTGCGTCGCGGAAGGCGGCCGTCGGATGCCTGGTCGCTGGCCAAGTTCCCGCAAGGTCCCTACTTGTTTGGGGCCCCATGTGCGGTCGGCCGCAGTGGACCGCCGCGGGTAAACTGCGATAATCCATGGTGTCTCACATTAGCCACAGGAGGGATGCGCAGTGAAGACGGCCGTTTTAGCCATGCTGGCCTTGGTTCTACTGTTCAGGGCGGGGTTTTCTGAGGAAGCACTGGCCGGTGAACCAGCGCCGGCTAGCCACGACCAACTGGCTGGGGATGCGGCCGCGAACCCGGTGTACCAAGAATTGGTAGAGCGGGGCGTGCCGCTGCCTGAAGGCCGTAGCGTGAAGCTGCCGGAGCCGCTGCTTGCCGAAGGGATGGATGCGGCGGCCCAGCGCACAGCGCTCGAGAAGCTGGAGCGTCCCGGCAAGACGCTCAAAGAGCTGATGCGGGCCACGATTCCTGCTCCTTTTGTACTGGAAATCAGCGAGGTGCCCGACACGAGGGCTCGCCGCGTGGACCTGTACTTTTTCGCCCAGGGAGAGCTGGCAGCCCTGCTGGACGAGGACTTCCTCGAGAACCAGCTTGGCTTTGGGGGCAAGCGGGGCAAGACGAAAGACGAGTTCAGCAAGTCTGGGTTTCTGCGAGACGAGGAGCTGAGGGCGCGCATGCTCTCCGCAATCGAAAGCGAGGGCGTGCGCGAGGCATATCTCTATAGCACTTCGAACGTGTTCGATCGCGTATTGCTCAGCAGCACGAGCCGAGTTTATCAGACGCGGCATGGGTCCTCGATTGTGGCAGCTTCTCTGTTGGACTCGCGCTTCGACGGCGACTCGCAGTATCCCAACCAGTGGCGTCCGCTGGTGCGAGATGCCTCCGGCCGGTTGAAACTGGGCAAAGGCGTGCATCGCTACTCGGGCATCGGCTCGTACGTCAGGGTCACTCAGGTGGCCGGGCAAAAGAACTTGCTGTTCATCGAGTTTCACATGGTGTTTGACGAGCCGTACGAATGGTTTGGCGGTGCCAACTACATCAGCAGCAAACTGCCACCGCTGATGAGAGACAACGTGCAGCAGTTTCGCGCCAAGCTGGCCAAGGCGCAGCGAACAGCCGCCAAGCAGGGCAGTTGAACGTGGCAGTCTTGGGAGCTTCGGCCGGTCGGTTCGCACGTGGCAGGCTGTAGCGGCCCGCAGCAACTCGCTCCGGGAATTACGCCTGGGGAGAAATGCCTTTGCATTCGCGAATTCGCTGCTCGATGCGCGAAAGGACGTCGAAGTCGCTGGGGTAGGGAGATTCGAACGCCGGCCGGAGCGGAATGGGTACGTCGTCCATGCGGTAGACCGTGCCCGGCACGTTGATGCCATAGACGGCCGTACAGAAGGCGACGGCCGCGTATCGCGAGGTGTAGGTCTCCTTTGGGTCGAGCACGATGTAGGGGATCCGCCGCAGGTGCTCGCGGGCAGCTTGGCTGAAGTTCGACATCGGGTCGCTGGCCACGATCAGGGCCGCATCGGCCTCTCCGCGCGCCAACACATCGGCACTTGTGTATTCACCCGGGTTGAAGCGCGGAAACCCTCGCGTGAGGTTCACGCCGAACGGAAAGCCGGTCCGCCAGGAAACCACGTTGTCTGCGCCCGTGACGTTGCCGTGGCCTCGCATCGGCTTGCAGACGAACCGGGTGTAGGCGTTCATGTCTCGAGTGAGCGCCAACACTGCCTCGCTGTTGAGGTGTTTCCCGCGGGTCATGGTAAGGCCCATGCCGAACAGGATCACGCCGAAGCGGGCACGCTTCATGCGTTCCATCAGATCTTGCCAGGCTGCCAGGGGCACTCCGGTCTCGTCTTCGACCGCCTGGGCATCGAGAGAAAGGCCCTTGGCCAGGGCCCGCAGCGTCCACAACGCTTCGAAGTCCTTGCGCGGCTTGATCTGGAGGAAGATATCCACGGCGTTGGCGCTCTTGGTGCGCCGCACGTCGACGAGCACCGCCGTGCGATCTTTGCGCCCGCGCGGCACGAACATTCCCTTGGGCGTCAAGCTGTACTTGGTGAAGTGCCGTGGATGGCTCTCGGCGGGATTGCCGCCCCAGAAGATGATCAGGTCCCCGCGGTTGCGTATCTCTCCCAGCGTGCAGGTGACCTCGCCCACCCCCTGGAAGGCCATGCCGGAGGGGCCGTGGCACACGCTAGTGGTCGTATCGACCGTGCCGCCGATCCAGTCGGCAATCGACACGGCCACCCTTTGCGCCTCGCACGTGGTATCGCTCAGCCCGTACACCAGGGGATAGCGCGCGTTTGTCAGGATCTGTGCCGCGCGTTCGATGCCCTCTTCGAGCGTAGCGGGGCGGCCGTCGACCGTGCACACGGGACGCGCTTCGTGATGATGGTTCAAGAACCAAGCCTTGCCCAGCACGCAAGCGCTCTTGGCCTCCAGGATGCGGTCTCCCTGCACCTTGAGGGTGATGTCGTCGCACACGCAACCGCAAAACGTACAGGTGGCGTCCTCGACAATCTTCAGGGGCCCCGAGCCGGCAGTGGGGGCTTCGACGGCGTTCATGCTCGCAGCTACCTCTCTTTCTGGCTCATTCCGGGCCGGCTGCACCCTGCGTCGCCGGCGGCGAATTCTCGACCGAGGCTGCCTCCGCCGAGCGCCCTGCCGGTGCAGCCCGCGGTGCTAGCTTCTCGATGGTCACGTCCAGCCCCTTGCTCGTCGGCATGCCCGAGCCGTGCGTGTCTGCCCCCATCAGCCGGCTCGAGGCGTCTCCATATGCAATAAACAGCAATCCGCGCGGCAGTTCCCCGGCTTTTGCCGGGGCAACCTGAACCACCGCCTGGCCCGACTCGCTGACCAGGCGCACGCGGTCTCCCGCCGCGAGGCCCAGCTCTTGCATATCTTCAGGGCACATGAGCAGGGTCTGCGTTTCCTCCTGGTACGCCTCCCCAAACTTGCCCTCGCTGATGCCACACCCCTGTCGGCTGGTGCGGCCGGGAATCAGGATAAACGTTCGCGCCATGCGATGGTGGGGCTCGCCGCTCGAGTTGGGCAGGTACCGATGCAATCTTCACGGCCAGGCAGCAGCCGTGCGCTACTCAGGCCGAATGCCATTATTCTCGCAAGAGCCTGGCCGAAAGAAAGGGGTGAAGTGCTGCCTCGCCGAGGCAAAAAGCGCAGCGCCGACGCGTTCCGGCGTATCGCGGCTACATAGCCGCACTCGCCAAAGTGGGGGCCTGATGTGCCGATGGAGCGTGGATCGAGATGCGTGGCCATTCTGCACAAGCCGCGGCTACGGCCCGCGCTCTGCACAAGCCGCGGCTACAACCCCAACACGTGCCAGTCCGGGGCCAGGGGCGCGACGGCCGTAATGCACTCCCCCGTCTTGGGATGCGCAAATTGCAAGCTGCGTGCGTGCAAGGCGATGGCGCGCAGCCGCTCGTCGGCATGCTGGGGGCCGAAGGATACCGTGCTGCCATAGAGTGCGTCTCCCAAGATGGGGAAACCTCGTGAGGCTGCCTGCACGCGTATCTGGTGTGTGCGGCCGGTCTCGAGTTCAATCTCCAACCACGATCCGTGCTGCGTCGCGCCTAGTGTGCGATAATGCAGCGTGGCCTCTCGCCCCTGCGGATGCTCAGGAGAAACGACTTCTGCACGCGGCTGCCCGTGCACCTTGAATATGTAGTCCTGCCACGTTCCCTCCGCCGGGACCACGTTGCCTTGCACACAGGCCCAGTACGTCTTGCGAATGCGGCGGTGTTCGAACTGGCGCGAAATCTTGCGGGCCACTGCCCGCTGCGTCGCAAATACCATGACCCCAGACACGGGCCGATCGAGCCGGTGGGGTATGGCCAGGTACGGATCAGCCTGCCCATTGCGGTAGCGGAGCCAGGCCCTGAGTTGGGCCTCCAGGCTGTCGATGCCTGGCGGGGCTTGCGTGGGCAGCCCGGCCGGCTTGCACACCAGCAGGCAGCCGTCTTTCTCTGCGAGCATTTGCCACGTCATAAGTCGATTGTAGAGGGTGCCGGGCGGGAGGCGAGAGGCGGCGGCAGGCTGGAAAGACGGTGTGTTGGGCACAATGAACCCAGGCGCAGAGTGGAGAAGTGTCGGCTTGTTTGTCGCTGGCTCGCCTCGCTTCGGCGCCGTGCGAGCGGTGGGCCGTCTGGTCCGCTGCGGGAGCGACGCCAGGCGTGTTAACGCGAGACCAGCCACAGTGCCAGCCGCGCCAGGGTGGGGGCTTGCCCTTGGCTGAGGATGCCGATGCGGAAGATCTTGCCGCCTGCCCAAACACAGCCCAGGGCGGCCAGCAGCGTCAAGCCGACCCCCAGTGCCAACTCCCACCAGGCAGGGCCGGGCGGAATAGCGATGCGCAAGAACATCAGCATCGGCGTGGCCGGTGGAAAGAGCGAGACGGCCCGCGAGAACGCGCTGTCTGGAGCACGCAGCACCGGCCCCACGCAGAACATGGGAATCATGACCAGCAGCATGATGGGACCCATCAGGCTCTGGGCATCTCGCATCTCGGAGCAGGCCGCGCCCAGAGCAGAGAAGACAGAGCCGAACATCACCAGCGCCAGGAGTTCGAACACGATAAACCAGACGTACACCTGCGGCGCAATGCGGTCGGCCACTCCATAGTGCACGCTGGTGATGTAGGCCGCACCGAGGTATAGGGCCGAGAGGGTCAGTGCCACGCCTACCGAGCCCAGCAGCTTGCCCAAGAGCAGGTGGAAAGGGGGGACGGAGGAGACCAGAAATTCGGAGATTTTCTGCATCTTCTCCTCCAGCACCGTGTTGAGGAGCGTGGGCGCAGAGGTCATGACGATCATGTAGAGCAGCAGCAGCGCGGCAAAGGGGACGCCGAAGGTGAGCAGCTTATTCTCTTCTTCGGCCTCGATGATCTCTCCTCGCTCATTGACCTTGACCAGGCCGAGCCGCTTTACGGCCAACCGCTGCATCAACGAGGCGAGCACGGCCGGTTGCAACCGATGTTCGGCGAGCCTGCGCCGCTGGAGTTCGGCGTTCAGGGTCTGTTCGAGCCACTGGGGCAAGTCGTCGTAGGTGGGGGTATTGGTGTGATAGGCGAATGCGGCGCCGCTGCCGCCGCTGCCTGCCGGCTGTAAGGCCGCCTGTTCGATAATCACGTAGGCGAAGAGTCGTTCCTCGCGGACGAGGTCCGAGAGCACGACGTCTGTGCGTCCTCCGTTGGGCTGCGTGGGCGGATATAGCTCCGGCAGGAATCGTGGCGCCTTCTGCCGCGGCGTGCCGTCTGGGCGCGTTTCGTAGATCTCCGTTTCGTTGCGTAGGCGTGCAGCTTGCTCGAGCACGCTGAACAACTGGCCCGTGTGGTCGATCACGCCGAAGCGATGGTCGCGCAGATCGACCTGGTCGCGCGTCAGGTACTGCACGAGGAAGGCCCCGCCCATCATCAGCGGCATGAGCAGCAGCCCCACCAGAAACGCCTTGCTCTGCACGGCGTTCAGATACTCGGTACGCGCGACGACGGCGATCTTACGCACGGCCGTTCTCCGCTTCAGGCCCCGCGATGCGTACAAAGATATCGTGCAGCGAGGGGTGGGCCACCTCAAACTGCTGAATGCGCGTCCGCGCCGCCAACGCCGCCAGCAGCTCCTGAGAATCTCCGGCGTACTGCACCTCTTGCACCGTGCCCAGGTCGCGCAGCCGCTCGATGCCGCGCAGCCCTTCGAGGCACTGCCGCCCTCCCTCCAGCCGCAGGCGGATGGTGTCGGCACCGTACGCGGCTTTGATCGATTCCAGCGTGCCGTCCAACACCTTCTGGCCGCGGAAGATCATGCAGACAAAGTCGCACATCTGCTCGGCCATGCGCATGTCGTGCGTAGAGAAAATCACTGTGGTACCGGCCGCACGCAGGTCGAGAATGGCTTGGCGCACCACTTCCAGGTTCACCGGATCGAGCCCCGAGAACGGTTCGTCGAGAATCACCAGCTCCGGCCGGGCCACCACGCTGGCGATGAACTGCACCTTCTGCGCCATCCCCTTGCTCAAGGCCTCCACCTTGCGCCTGGCCCACGCTGTGAGTTCGAACCGTTCCAACCACGAGTCGATCTCGCGCCGCGCCAGCCGGCCCCTCAGCCCCTTGAGCGCCGCATAGTACGCCAAGATCCGCCGCACGGTCATCTTCTTGTACAGGCCGCGCTCCTCAGGCAAATAGCCAACCCGGTCGCTGGCCGCGGCACCCTCGCGCGCCCCAAGGACCTCCACCTCCCCCTCATCAGGCAAGATGATCCGCAAGATGATTCGCAGCGTGGTCGTCTTCCCCGAGCCATTGGGCCCGATGAACCCGTACAACGAACCCGCTGGCACGGTTAGCGTCAGCCGATCGACCGCAACGTGCCGCCCAAAACGCTTGCTGACGTTACGAAGCGCTACGGCATTAGACATGGCGTGGGGAGGGCAAGTGATGGAGCCGTTGAGCCTAGGCGGTCGTGCGAACTCGGTGGAACATTCTATGCGCGATCATTCACTTTTTCGCATCTGGCACGCCGGCTCCGGCCCCCACCCTGACGCCACGCGCGTGCCAGCACGCAGCGATCGGACTCGCAAGCAGGGCCTTCGCTCTGTGCCGCCTGGTGGATCCCGGCGCCGCTCTGTGCTGCACCAAGCGATGCTGGGCGGGCCGACGCAACCGCCCGCATCGCCGCACCGCACAGGGCAGCACAAGCACGCCTCGCCTGGGCCTGGCTGTACTTCGCACCAAGCCACAGGATATTAGCATCACCTCGCGGACTCAATGCTTCTGACGGACGCCGATGGCCGTCGTTCTCGTCCTCACGTCCGAGCGAGCCGCTCAAAGCGGCCCAGTCGCCGGCCGCGGGCAGGGGTGAGCGGCACGGCACCACGCCGCAATAATGCACATGCCAGGAGCAGCGCAGATTGCAACACCGCTTCAGGCGGCCGAGACGGGAGACGTTCCTCGCCCCGCCTTGCCCAGGAAGATGCCGTACCCTCATTCCGCTGCCCGAGTGCCAGAGCATCCAAGTGAGGGAGGGCGGTAGCCACGCCGATGCAGCGAGGCCCTTCGGCTGCACGTGCCGAGAGGGCAATGCCAACTGGGACGCCTCCCGCGTCGCCGCTTGCTCGAGCAGAGAGTTGTGCTTCGGCAGCGTTGGCTGCTATGTCGTCATGTGTTGCGCACCTTGCTACCACGTCTGGCACGTCACCCTGTTCACCCACCCCGGGCACGGCAGCCTGCGGCGCCGCGACGACGGGGGCCGACATGGCTGGGGCCGACACGGCTCGAACCGCCCCAGCCGGGGCGACGAGAGCGGCAGGTCGGTGGGCGGGGTCTTGCACTGGCCCGTCTGAAGACGAGCCGGGAGACTGCGGCGTTGGGTTCTCCGGAGCTGCGGGCGGGCCCAATTCTGGCTCTTCGCTGGGTTGCGAGGCGTCTGGCTCGGGGATCTCCGGTCGGTTCACAGTCACCCGGCCGCGGCTTGCAACCTCCATCGACTCAGAGATATGCGGTACCCCGGTGTCTGCCAGAGCCGAGTTCGGGGCGGGCAAAATGCGCGGGCTTGGGCCTGGGACCGCCTGGGCTTGACCGACGGATGCCGCCAGCGGTAAGAGCGAGTCGGATGGAGCGTCTGCCGGGGGCAGATTCGGCGGCACGGCGCCCACGGGCCGGTCCGCAAACCCGGCAAAGCCGACGCTGCTCACCACTACGTCGAAACGCTGGATGGCAGATTGCTGAGGGCTGCCATCGTCGGTAACCACGACGGTGACGCTTTCGATACCCTCGCTGGCGGGTGCAGCAAAGCGGAGCAAGCCGGTGCTGCTGTCGATCTGTGCGTGGGGAGACGAGCCTGGCGCCAGGCTGAACGTCAATCTCTCCGTGGGCGTTTCTGCGTCTTGGGCAACAACCTGGATGGCGAACTGCGTGCCCGGCGCCGCAAGCTGGTCTGCAATGGCCGCAACCACGGGGGGCTGATTGCCTGCGGGAGAGCTGAGCACACGGCGAGCCTCGAGGGCTTCCAGCGCGGTGCGCAGCAGGGGACCGCTCGGGCGTGGGAAGGGCGTGCGCTGTGCAAGGCGCGTCCTAGTTGGTCGGCAGTGTTTGCGCATGGGGATGCCCTCGGAGAAGCGGGCATGCACGCCCCGGCGGGCTGCTGAAACACGCGCCAGGTGCGTGCTGCGCGCTGCTCTTCTATATCAATTAAGCTGCGTGGGGCGCCAGATGCAAGCATTAAATGCTCACCGCTAAGAGCAAAGCTCGCTGGTGGTCAGAGAAGAAGAAGGCTTGGCGCGCGCACAGGCTCCGATCGCATCGCGTGCCGCTCGCCGGGCCACACCCGAAGTTTCGGTACGTAGCGTCTATTCAGGTTAGGTGATGGCTGGCGGGTTGTTTCACCTGCCCTTTGGACTTGTGGGTAGGGGAAGTAACGTCGCTTGGGAACAGGGCAGATTGCCACTTTGTCAGGACGAGGGGTCTCATGTGCGATGGCCGCTGGGGGCGCTCGCCCGTGCGCGGGCGCAAAGGAACGATGATTCCTGTTCTCCGGCTGCCGTACTCCGGCAGGGCTAGGCGCGGGCATGTGGGGAGGCGGCAGGCGTCGAGTTCGCGTTAGGTGAGAGTATATGAGCCGAACTGCCTAAGGCATGGAGCTGCCCGAGTTTTCATTTCGAGAACCCGGGCACGGCGCCATCGAGGTAGCGCCAGTTCTTGATGAACGCGATCAGGTCGGCCATTTCCTGCAAGGAGATGTTGCGCTCCAGGCCGTCAGGCATGAGGGAGCTGCGGCTGGCGCGGATCTCTTCGAGTTCTTCGCGCAACACCGAGACCTGCTTGCCCTCGGGCAGCCGGAGAGTGAGCGAGGCGGCTGTTTCGGACTGTACGATGCCGGTATAGACGGTGCCCTCTGTGGTGACCAGGGTGTAGGCCCTGTAGTTGGCGTCTACGGCGCGGCTGGGCTGAAGGATATCGACCAGGAGCTGCTCGGGCGTCTTGGTGCGTTCGTCTGCAATGCTTGGACCTACATCCACGCCCAGCTCGCCGATACGATGGCAAGTGGTGCAATGTTTGCGAAACACCTCGCGGCCGCGGCGGGCATTTGCGGCCAACTCAAGGGCCGGGCGATAGGAGGCGAGAGCCTGCTCGCGATCGGCGGGCAGGGCAGCGGCAAGCAGTCGGGCGGCCTGCTCCCGCACCATTGCGTCGGGATGGTCCGCCAGCGATCGAGTTTGGTACTGGTCGAGTTCGCTGGCGGCGAGCCGGCCTGTTTCCAAGGCAGACAGCAGCAGCGGCGTGCGGTCTGGTTGGGCGAGCAGGGCGTCGATCGCCTCGCGGCGGATGCTCGGAGTCTCGCGGGGGTCGAGCATTTCTACCAAAACCTGTTGGACCAGCGGGGCATCATGCCGGGCCAATGCACGCAGTGCCGCCAGGCGCAAGGGCTGCCGCTCGTGGGAGCGGACAAGCGCGGCCAACCCTTCCGCGGCATCCTGTGGCGCGTAGGCCAACAGCCGGCAGGCCGCCAGGCGCTCGTCGGCCTGGGCGGCCGAGTCCGCGGCCACCTGTGCTGCTGCCGCCAGCAGACGGACGGAGGCAGCCGCCGCCCCGTCTTGGCGCTCTCTGCCCTGCATCGCCAGCCGCTTGCCCTTGCCTTGCAATGCCGAAGCCAGGGACTCTGCCACTGCGAATGCCAGGCGCGTATCGCCTTGCTCGAGCAGCGTGGCAGCAGCGACGAGCGCCGTTTCGATTTCTGCGGCATCCTGCCCTGCACCAGCCAGCGCCGCGAGTTCGCGCAGCACCGTCTCGAGCTGGGCCGGCGCGGGCAATGCTCCCCGGGCCTCCGGTTCATCAGGTCTGCGGCACGATTGCAAAATGCCGGAGAGCAGCAGCCCAGCGCGGCCGCCAGCCGCGGCCGACACGGCGTATACAGTCCACGGATCCTCAAAATCGCGAAGCGCTATGCGCACAAGCGGCGGGACGGCATCAGCAGAGCGATCGGCAGTGAGCGTGAGCGCGGCTTGAAATCGCACGCTGGCGTCCGCGCTTTCGGCCAGCGAATACGCCTTGCGGCGCAGCGCTGGGCTGTCTGCTAGGTGCGGCTCTGATAAGATGAGCGCCTGGCATTGGACGGCCGGATGCGCATCGTCGAGTGCCTCCGCCAGCAGCTCCGTCTCGAGCCGCTCGAGCCTGGCGAGCAGCCAAAGGGCGCTGATGCGAGCCTGTGGCCTGCGGGCAGCACGCACCATGGCTGCAAGCCGCTCGACCGTGGCAGAGAGTTCCTCGCCCGACCACATTTGGCGCTCGAACAACAGTCGTGCGGCCGTCTCGCGCTGCCAAGAGTTGGAGTGGTCCAGCAGGTCCGCCAGCTTGGGCGGTTCTGTGGTCGGCAGCCTGCACGATACGGCAGAAGGCGTTGTGCCCTCTTGCGGTACAATGCGCCAAATGCGGCCGCGATCGTCTCCGTGACGCTCATCGGGCCGGTGCTTGAGTTCCTCCGGCACCCACTCGGGGTGCTCGATGACGGCTCGGTACATGTCGACTACGTACAGCGCGCCTTCAGGCCCCGTCTCCAGATTGACTGGCCGGAACCAGGGATCGCTCGATGCCAAAAACTCTCGCCCCTCTTCGCACGGACTGGAAACGAATGTGGCCCCCTGGCGCATCATGCGCTCAGCGTGTACTAGGTTGCCCGTCGGATCGCACGTGAAACCGCAGCCCCCGTAGTCTGCCAGCAAGGTACCCTGGTAGACGAGCACGCCGCACGCTGCCGTGAACTGGTTGGCGTGCAGAATCGAGGTTGTCCACGTCTCGCTGATCGGAAACAAGCGAGATGCTTCGGCTGCCGCGGCCACGTCCTGAACCACGCTGGGCACTGCCAGCAACGGATTGCGGGCAAGGTAACGATCTTCCAGCACCACGTGAACAAGCGGGTTGCGATTACTGCATACGAACCGCGCCCCCAAGCCATCGAACGCCAGGCCGAACTGGCCGTGGCCAGAAACCGCCTCGCCGCGCAACGTGTGCGGGTCGAAGCGAAAGTCTCGGCCGCCAATGGGCACCGGCTGATGTCCGTCTCGGGCAGGCACCACAGTGCCCCCTCGCAGCCCGTTGGCCACATAGACGAAGTTATCCGGCCCGAACCGCGGGTGGTTGGCTCGTAGCTGCGGGTTCTCTTCTGCAAAGCCCGTGAACCAGGTCTCCTCGTGGTCGGCCGCTCCATTTCCATCGGTATCGGCAAGGTACGCGATGCGGCCTGCCAGTGTGACGATCGCGCCGTTCCGCCAGGGTTGCAGGCCGGTGGGGAAGGCAAGACGATCTGCGAAGACGCGCGATGTCTCGTAGAAGCCGTCGGCATCTCGATCTTCGAGCAGCTTGATTTGCGAGAGAAACGGTTCGTTTGCGGGCGGGCCGTTGGGGTAGTCTCGCATTTCTACGACCCACAGGCGGCCGAGTTCGTCGAAGCGTGCCTCGACGGGGTCGACCACGTGCGGCTCGCAGGCGACAAGTTCCACGCGCAGGCCGCTGGCTGCCTGGAAGTACTTGAGGGCCTCCGCTGCTTCCAGCGGCGGAGTGGGCTTGGGCGGTGTAGCGGGTTCGGCCGCACCAGCCACGGCGGCCAGCAGGACGAGCAGAGCCGCCACGGCCAGAACAATGCCGATGGCAACGAGGATCTTCTTGAGCGAGACCGGTGCCTCGCCGGTCGCTTGTGCGGTCTGGCCATTTACCAGGAAACGGAATACGCGATCGCGATAGCGGTAGGCCATGATCCAGGTGGGGAGCAGGATGGGGGTGGTCGAGAGTCCTTCGAGCCGGACGTTAACCTTTAGGTTGCGGCAGGAGCCCGGCACAAGTTGGCGGCAGGCCTTGAGTTCCAGCGAGTCGAGCGCCTGGCGTGCAAGCGGCCTGGCATACTTGCGTGCCACGGTGAATTGTTCGACGGTGACATTCTCTAGGTCCACCTGCTCGGGCGGCACGGCCCGGCCGAGGTCGAAGGGGCATAATGCGGCGGTTTCCTTGGGCGAAAGGGCGGCGCTTGCTCCCACGAGGACTCCTTGGTACGTGGCATGGTGTTCGCCCGACAGGGGGTACCAGTTTGCTTTGGCACCAGGTGGTGTCTGGCTCGTATCGGCGGTCCAGTATGTGAAGGTGCGGGCCTCACACGCCCAGTAGGGTACGTAAACACGCTGCATGGCCACAACCAACGAGCGCTTGGCCAGGTCGCTCGGCCGCCAGAAGCCGCGGCCCAAAAAGGCTTGGAGCGAAGCCATGGCTTGCCGCTGGTCTGTGGCGAACGGTACGACGAACTGGGGAGCGAGGATGCGGGCATCGGGCTGCGCTTGCAAGCTGGTGGAGGCACAGAAGGGGCAGCGCAGTGCCGCGGCGGAAGCGTCGTAACTCATGCTGGCGCCGCAGCCGGTGCACTGAAAGTTGTAGGTTGCCAAGCGCGTGTGCCGCGCCGTTTGTGAGGACTGGGGCGCCTCGGCGCCGCAGTTGGGGCAGAATAGGTCTTCTTCGTCAAGTGCAGCCTGGCAGACCGAGCAGCGCAGCAGCACGTTCATTGGGCGTTCAGCATGTAGAGGGCCAGGCCAACCAAGAGCAGCAAGAACACGATGCCCAGCACGAACAACAATATCCGAATCGCGGAGACAGGCTTGTCGCCGGCAGTGCTTCCGGTTTGGCCGTTGACCAGAAAACGATAGACGTTGCCGCGATAGCGGTAGCTCAGCACGTAGATCGGCAGCAACACCAGGTCGGATTGGACATGGCTGAACGTGGTGTCCACGCGCAGACCGCTCTGTGTATCGCCGGGCAGAAAGCCGGCCACCGCCCGTTGTTCGCGGCGCAAGAATTCCTGCTGGCAGACGGCCAGGGCTGCCTCGCGGTCGACGGAGTACTCTTCGCATATCCAACCTGCCAAGAAGTGGGGCTGGTAACGCTTGACGGCGGCCAGATGAAACGGCTTGATCCGCTCGGCATCTCGCTGTGGGAGGCCGCGGCTGCCGGAGACCAGGTAGCCGCTGTAGAACTCATGGTGCCGGCCAGAAAGGGGCCACCACTCCGTCTCTCGCACGGTGCGGGTACGCGTGACCGTCTTGCCGTTCTCGACGGTGGTGTAGGTCTCCGTGCGGTACCAGTATTCTCCAATCTGGGCTTGCCAGCGGCTTTGTGCGAGCATCGAAAACAACCAGAAGGGCAGGTAGACGCCCTTTAGTTTGTCTTCGATTCGCTTGCGGGCCAGATCGCCTGGGCGGAACCAGGAGTTGCGGTTGATCCAGCGGCGAAACTTCTCGAGGGCCGCCTCAGGCGAAACCGCAAAGCCGATGACAAACTCCGGCGGCTGCCGTTGCGTTTCCTGGGCGGGAAGGTCGACGACATAGTTGGAGTCGCAGAACGGGCAAGTGTAGCTGCGCAGGTTGGGGTCCACAGCGATCTGCGCGCCGCAGTTGCCGCACTGGATCTCCTTGCCAGGCAGTGCGCCGGCAGCGGCGGGTGCAGCTTGGGCCTGCGGTGCACCGCAGGCGTTGCAAAAACGGTCCCATTCCTCGACGGGCGCCCCGCAGGCCTCGCATGCGCGGCCGTGGGGCGCTGGCAGATCGTCGAGCAGCGTACTCTCCAGAATGGGGAGGTCCGGCATGAGGAACTCCTCGGGGGCACGTCAAGCTGGCAAGGGTAGTTCGTTCTGGAATAGGAAGTATCGCCCGCCACGCAGGCAGCAAGCAAGCGGGTTTGGGCGAGGCCGCCCGGTTAACATGCCGGCTCTTACAGCCCATGCCGCGGCGGTAGAATGTGTCTGCCGTTTCGCGGAGATGTGCCGATGCTGACACCAGCCAGCCGTAGCCGAGATTTCCCCAGCCTAGAAGGCATGGTGTACCTGAACACCGCTGCTGAAGGCATACCACCCACGTGTGTGCGGGAATCCCTGCTGCGGTATTTTGCCGACAAGCAGCAAGGTATGGACGGCCGCGTGGCCCACGCAGCGCAGTGGCAAGCGGCGCGAGAATTGGCCGGCCAAATGTATGGGCTGTCTGCCGACGAGATCGGCATCTGTTCTTGCTCTTCCGAGGCGTACAACCTCGCTGCCATGGCACTGCGCCTGCGCGAGGGAGACGAGGTGGTGATCAACGACCTGGACTTTCCGGCCGGAGCCACGCCCTGGCTTCAAGAGAGTTGTCCAGCCACCGTCAAGCTCTGGCAGCATCGAGGCGGCGCACTGAGGATTGAAGACCTGGTGCGGCTGCTGAGTCCGCGGACGCGGTTGGTAACCGCTTCGCTGGTGAGCTTCTTTAACGGCTACATGTTGGCCGTGCCCGAGCTGCTCGATGCAGTTCGGCGGCACTCCCCGGCCCTAGTGGCCCTCGACGTGACGCAGGCCCTCGGCCGCGTGCCGCTGGACGTGCGAGACGTCGACCTGATCGTGAGCAGCACGCATAAGTGGATCCTCGCCAGCCACGGCGGCTGCCTGGTGGGAGTGCCCGCACGCAGTGCCAACCGATGGTACGTGCCCGCCGGCGGTTGGTTCCATCTCGAAGACCCCTTCGGCCCCAGGCGATTCGAGCTTGCGCGCAGCAAGCCCGGTGCGGCAGGCTTCGGCGTCGGCATGCCCAATTATCCCGCCGTCTATGCCATTCGCGCTGCCCTCGACTACCTGCAACACGTGGGTGTCGATGCCATCTACGCCGCCGCCCAGCCGCTAACGCAAATGTGCCTGGAAGAACTGGCACGGATGCCGCTCGAGTTGCTGACGCCCTTCGAGCCTGCAACGCTTGCGGGCATCATCGCCTTCCGGCACCCGATGGCCGACACGATCCACCAACGCCTGCACGCAGCCAACATCCATATCATGGCACACGCTGGGCGGTTGCGCGTGGCCATTCACGGCTACAACACGCCGGAGGACATCGATGCTCTGCTACGCGCCATGCGCGATGCGCTGCGCTAACCACCCATGCCTGGGCGCGTGCGGCTGCGGAGCGTGCAACCCATTCCGCCTTATCAATAGGCGGGCGCAAAGGGGGCCGTAGCCGCGGCTGGCCAGAACGCGGGCCGAAGCTGCAAGCTCGCTCCATCGGCACGCCATGCCCGCACTCTGGCGAGTGGCGCTACGATCCGCGGCAAGATGCCGCAGCTACGGCGCGTGCGACTTACTTGGGCGACCGGCAGGGAGCCCGCCCCGGCCGGTAGAAGCCAATGCTCTCCAAGGCCAAGTACACCTCTTCCAGAGTCTTCTCTCCAAAATTGGAGATGGCCAGCAGGTCCTTGGGCGTGCAGCGCAACAGGTCTCCCACGGTAAAAATGCCGCGTTCCTCCAGGCAGTTCGTGGTCCGCACCGAGAGGCCGATTTCGGCAGTGCTCATGCTCAGCTTGGCTTCCAGGTCCTGCTCCGTCTCGCCGACAGGCGGAAGCGGAATGCGCGTGCGTGACATACGAGTCCTCCGTGATCGAACGATCTCTGTCTAGCTACGGCATGCGCCGGCGGCAACTACCGTGTGCCGCAGGGCACAAATATATCAACTGCCGCCGTTCTGCGCAGCGGGCAATTTGCCTTCGCCGCGCTCCCAGGGGCGATCGTTGCTAGCATGCCTGGCACGGTTACGGGTCTTCGACCCAAACCAGGTCGGGCACCAAGAGGTCTGCGCTGGTCTCGCCAGTCGTTGCCGCAGCGAAGGTCTCTCGTGTGACGGCCTCCGCCAGGGCAGCGAGCGTGCCGCGTGTGATAAACCCGGCAGGCCGCCCTTTGCTGGCGATCTCCACACGCGCCGCGGCATTATTGCGGAAATACTCATACAGAGACTGCACCGATGTCTCCTCGTCGAATACCTCGACGTCCCGCGCCACAAACTCGCCCACCTTGCGGTTCGTTGTACCCCCCCCTCGAACCCGCTGGCCGGCAGCGCATAATGTGCCTGCCAACCGGCCCTCCGCATCCACCACCGGCAACACCGCAAGGCGGCAGTGCTTCATCAGCTCCATCGCCTGAGATAGCGGCGCATCCTCGGGCACCCACGCCACGTGCGGCGTCATCACGTCGCGAGCCAACGTGTTGCGCAGCGGATCGATCGTCACTGAGCTGCCGTCGCTCGAGCCGACGACTTCTCCCATGGCCGCCGCACGGACCACGCGATTGCGCCCGCAGCGTTTGGCCACGCGCAATGCACGCTCCGCAAGCCCCAGCGCCTCGGCCGCATCCACGCCGGGTGCAAGCTGGGCAACACCGAAGCTCGCCGTCAGGCGCGCCTGTCCCCCGGGCACAGGGAACTCCAGCTCTGCCAACGTCTGCCGCGCATGCTCGGCCCAGTGGCGGGCTTCTTCCTCGGTTGTGGCAGGCAGCAATAGGCCGAAGCGGTTCGCACCGAGCCGGGCAACGGCTTCCCCATCGGGCGTGAGGTTCGATAGGTGCCGGGCCGCGGCCACGACCATCGCTTGAGAGGCTGGAAATCCGTGCAGGTACGCCGCCAGGCCGAGAAGGTCCAGGTCGGCCGCCACGAGACACGCGGAAGCTTCGGACAGAGCGGCATCGATGTACTGTTGCAAGCGTTCCAGCAGTGCCTGGCGCGAGGCGGCACCGGTGAGCGAGTCGGTGCGCCGCGTCTCTTGCAGCCGGCGCTCGAACTCGATGCGTCGCGCCGCAGCCCGCAACCGCGCCAGTAGTTCTCCATGCACGATGGGGCGGCAAAGGACGTCGTCGGCGCCGGCGTTGACGGCTTCGGTGAGCAATTCTGCGTCTTGACTGGCCGTCCAGAAGAGCAAACAGACATAGTCGCTGCCGGGGCGGCTACGCAGCCGTCGGCAAAGCTCGATACCGTCGCAGTCGTCAAGCCGTTCTCCGACAATCACGAAGTGCGGCCGCCACCAATCGGCAATCGCAATGGCCTGTTGGCCGGTTGAGGTCTCGAGCACTTCGTAGGCGGTGGTGGCGAGGAAGGTAGAGAGTGCCCAAAGTTCGGAGGACTGATTATCAACCAGTAATACGCGAAAGGCATGTGCGGCCATGTCAGGGTCCTGGTCGCTCGGCGTTCCCCGGGTGTGCTACGCTGTGGCCGCTACCATGGCCGGCTGCGTGGGCACGAGTCGCAGGCCAAGGGGGCCGATTCAACTCTACGTCGCAACTGGCAGCGGGAATCCGTATCGCAGCTTGTCACGCAGGATATGGGGCGTGTGCGGTTTGTGAGGTTTATGTGGGGTGCTAGCTAGGGCAGCGGTCCAAGCGAATGCAATCGGGCGAGCCAGGGTAGCAGGTGGAGCGATGGGAGGGGGGAAGCGCGGCGGTCTGCGGGCGAGGCGAACACCGATGCCTGTGGGAAAAGGGGACGCACGTTCCCCAAGCAGGGGGCTGCGGCAGCGGCGAACTGCGCGATGCGAGGGGGGCGTGCAGCGCCGGCATGGCCGTTTCGAGCTAGGCTTTTCTGTGGCGGATGAACGCGCCTGGATTGTTTTCGGCGCAGGCCATTTCATTGACATGAACAGCGTGCAGGGACACTACGGTTGATGTCCATGCGAACGGTACCAATTAACTACACGGAGCCCTGGGATGGTCCCGCCGGCGCGCCCGTACCCTACCTGGACCTCTATACGCGTGAGGGGGCCGCGCCGCAGCGCATCTTGCTGGAGAAGCTACCCCTGACCATGGGCCGCTCGGAGACGGCCGATCTGCGCATCGATTCGTCGCAAGTTTCTCGCGAGCACGCCATGCTGCTGTCGGTCGACGGCCGCATCCGCATTCGGGACCTGGGGAGCACCAACGGCACGTTCATCAATGGCCAGCGCTTGGAGCAGAGCTGGCTGGCGGACGGAGACGTGATTCATCTCGCCAGCGTCCGAATGGTGTTCAGCAGCGGCCGCGTGGGCAAGAGGGCGGGCGCGGCCACGCAGGTGATGGACGAGGGCCCGCATCATCACCGCCATGCTGTGGTTATGGCGCTGCGCCGCTTGCAAGAGCGGCTGCTGCATCGAGGCCTGCTGGTGCAGTTTGCCCCAGTCGCCAGTCTGGCGACGGGCGACGTCGTGGCCTACGCCGCACAGCAAGCCGAGGAGACCACCGCCTACGAGCGCGCGCTGTTGCAGGGAGAGTCGCATCTGGCCGAAAGGCTGCTGCTGATACGCCGACTCGTGGCGGCGGAGCAAGCAGCCCGCCTGCCCGGCCAACCACGCGTGCTGCTCCCCCTGGCAGCCTCTGAACTTGGTCAGCCAGAATTGTTCGATTCGCTCGAAACGATTCGCCGGGCGCTGCCAGCGGCGCAGCGTCTGCTATTGACACTGCCAGAGTCTGCCGCCATCGATGGCCCCTACCTGCGGCGGCTGCGGGACCGATTGGCCGAACTCAACATGGGCCTGGCCTACAGCGGCTTCTGCGCCGGCAAGAAACGCTTGACCGAACTGCTCGCCCCGCCGCCCGAGCTGCTGCTGCTCGATGCCTCCCTGGCCGTGACGCAGCGCTCCAGCCGCTCCATCTCTCTCTCAGAGCTGCTGCGCACCTGTGCAGAACACGGCGTGAGCGTCGTGGCGTGCGGTGTCGACTCGCGCGATGCCTTGCAATTCTGGATCAACCAAGGATGCAAGTTGGCCATGGGGCGTGCCATAGGCGCAGCGCAGGCGCTCGCCACCATCGCACCCCTCGCTCGAGGAGCCGCCATGGCCGAGGCCTGACCGAACGCTGGGTGAGGCGGCACCGGAAGGGTGTCTGTGGCACCGCACCCGCGCCCGGCGGCTCGCTTCAGCTTGAACATCCGCAAGAGTATGCATCGTGTATCTTTCGCTCCAAACCAACGCTGAACCTATTCCAGGCTACGTGCTGCTGGAGCGGCTTGGTTCCGGCGGCTACGGAGAGGTGTGGAAGGCCTCGGCCCCCGGCGGCCTGACCAAGGCTGTAAAGCTGGTATATGGCCGCTTGAGCGACGCGCGGGCTGCACGCGAGCTGAAAGCCCTCAGCCGCATCCGCGAAGTTCGGCATCCCTTTTTGCTTTCGCTGGAACGATTCGACGTGGTGGACGGCCAGCTCGTCATCGTCACCGAGCTGGCCGAAGCAAGCCTCGCCGATCGCTTCCGCACCTGCCGTGAGCAGCACCTGCTCGGCATCCCACGCCAGGAACTGTTGCAGTATCTCAGCGACGCCGCAGAGGCGCTCGACTACATGAGCGAGCGCTTCGGACTCCAACATCTCGACATCAAGCCCGAAAACCTGCTGCTAGTCGGCGGCCGTGTCAAAGTGGCCGATTTCGGCTTGGTCAAGGATCTGCAAGAGACCCAGCTCACCTGCGTGGGAGGCGTAACCCCCCTGTATGCAACGCCAGAGACCTTTGCTGGCAAGGCCAGCCGACACAGCGATCAGTACAGCCTGGCCATTGTGTACCAGGAGATGCTCACGGGCACGTTCCCCTTCCCCGGCCAAACCACGGCGCAACTGGCGAACCAGCACCTCTACGAAGAACCGTTGCTTGCACCCTTGCCGCCCAGCGATCGCCCGATTGTCGCTAGAGCCCTGGCCAAGCGGCCCGAGGATCGGTGGTCGAACTGCCGCCAATTTGTAGCGATGTTGAGTGGCTGCGGCCTGGCGGCGGAGATTCCGCTGGATGTTCCGCGCCATTGCCCGCACTCTGCGCAAACCCCACCGCCGCAGTATCCACAGGCAGGGGCGGCGTTGCAGGCTCGTCCCTCCCCAACTGGGGCCGAAGTGCATGTGGGTGCAAGCCGCTCGAACCGCAACACGCCGCCCGGCCATGCAGAACCAACACGGACTGAGTCTCCATGCCTTTCCCGCTCAGGCGGCGTGCCGCCGAGCAGCGGGGTGACAGCAGCAGTGCCGTCGAGCCTACCTCCGCTTGACCTGGCAGCGCTCGACCGCCTCGCCGGACCCAAGCTGGCCGAACTCGCACTGGAGCCGCAGCCGCTATCGGCGCATCCTGCCATCATCGTGGGATTGGGCGGCACGGGCGGCGTGGTGCTGCGGAAACTACGAGCGATGCTTGTTCGCCAGTACGAAAGCCCGCAAAACCTGCCAGCATGGCGCTGGCTGTGGTTGGAGACCGATGCACGCTCGTTCTCTTGGCTAAGCCAGACGAGCGAGACTGAGCGGTTGACGGCCGAAGAAACCATGCTCTTACCGCTGCGCCGCACGACCGACTACCGCAGTACGGCGCCGCAACTGCTCTCCTGGCTGAGCCGCCGCTGGCTGTACAACATCCCGCGCTCGCAGCGCACCGAGGGGCTGCGCCCGCTAGGCAGGCTGGCCTGGCACGACCAGCAGGCACAGGCAGCCGCGCGCATCGGCCAACTCGTCCAAGCAGCGTTGGTGCCAGAAGCGCTCGAGCGCACGCGCCGCACGCTGGGCGCCGCCAAGAGCGTGTGCCAACCGCGGGCCTACGTGGTGGCGTCGCTCTGCGGGGGTACAGCCGGCATGCTCGCGGACGTGGCGGTCACGATCCGCACTACGCTTACGGAGGCGGGGCACGCCAACGCGTCCCTGCATCTGTTGTTGGCGTTCTTCACGAGCCAACAGTCCGCCGCGAACGATCTGCGGCGCACGAACGCCTACGCCGCGCTCACAGAACTCAATCACCTGGCAGTTACCGCACCCAACGGCCGTGCGCCATGGGATAGCGTCTATTTGGTCGACCTCGGGCGGCACGCCAGCGAGGCCGAGTACGAGGTCCAGGCTGCCCGCCTGGCCGAGTACCTGGCACTCGAACTCACCACTCCGTGCGGGGCGATTCTTCAACAATGCCGCGAGGCGGCTGCCGCCCCACAGGAACAGACCAGAGCCCTGCACGTGCGCACGTTTGCCGTGCACACGCTCCCCTGCGGCAAGTATGAGGCAGCAGACCAGCAGGCCCTCTCACTGGCCTGCCAAGTAGCTAAGACCTGGCGCGAGCATGAAAACAAATCAGCCATTACCGTACAGTCTCCAACCCTGGAACCCGGCGAACTGCTCGTCACGTTGTCCCAAACGGCCGAAGGCGTGCTGGGCGGCCCATTGCCCGGCTGCATGGCCCAAGCCGCGGCAGAGGGGGGCAGCCCCGCGGCTGTGCGCGAGCGCCTGTACGGCATTCTCGGCCCGCTGCCTGGCCAGCGCCCGCTAGGCACTCTACTAGCAGGGCAGGAAGTCGCCTGCCAAACCAAGCTCGAAGCAGCACTTGTTGCCGAAGCGCGGCGCATGGCCGCAGATGCAAGTCATGCCATCGCCAACTGCGTGCTGGGCCATGTCAACGGTAATCGTGTGCGGCTGGGCACCGCCCTACGCAGCCTGGACGCGTGGAACACACTTGTACGCGAGGCACGCCAGCCCATTGAAGCCGAGCTGGCCAGCTACGAGTCCATCTACGGACCTGATCATCAAGGGGCTCGCAACACGCCGGCGCCCGGCCGATCAGGCTCTGCGGGCAGAGCGAGGCGCAATCTCGATGTCATTCGCCCATTGGATTTCTGCAAGCTCTTGGTGCGGGCACGCTTAGTCGAGGCGGCAGCGGTGGTGTATTGGGATCTGACAGGGCATCTCATAGCATTGGGCGAACGGCTGGCGCGCCTGCGAGTCAGTCTTGACCAGGTTGAGCGATTGCTGGCAGAGAGGGACTCGGGAGATTCGACTGAAACGGCCTGCGGCGCCGCGCTTGCCAGGCTTGCGGCGGATCCCGACCTGGTAGCTGCCCTGGAGGCTGAGTTTGCTGCCACGGTGCTGTCTCCGCAGGGAGGGCTGTTAGAACTCGTGAAAAATCCCAGCGGGCCGCAAGAAATGGCAGACCAACTCTATCGCCTGGCCCGCACCGTGTTGCGCCGTAAGAGCGAAGGGCTAAACATAGCAAGCGTACTGCTCGAACAGCATCCTCAACCGGCGGCGCTACGTGCGGCGCTGGAGGCTGAGCTTGCCCGTGTGGTCGCGCCGCTCCACATGCCGGCCGACAGGAGCCGTCTGCTGGTGCTGCTGCCGGAGGGGCCGGCCGCCGATGAACTCGAAGCCCTGCTGCGCGAACTCGCCCCGCCCGAGACGATTGTGGTGCGAGGCGGAATAGGAGATGTGGTGTTCTGCCTGGAGGCTGGACCAAGGCATGCCGTCCCCGTTGCCTCGGCCCTGGCCGACTATCGGCCCGACATTGCCGCAGCAGCACGCCGCGTACTCTCGCGCTGCGATGTGGCCTGGAGCGAGCTGCCTTTGGCTGCACGTCCCGAACAGGCGAGCCCATGTGTGGGTGCGCAAGCGGAGCCCGGCCCCCCTGCCTAACCGCTGCGCGTTACGGCAGCCCCCGGCCCGCATTCTGCCGACGGAACCCGACCTCTTGCACCCAACAATAGATGCAGGGCGCGATGAACAGCGTGAGAAGCTGTAGCGCCATCCCGCCCACGCTGGGAATGGCCATGGGCTGCATCACGTCTGAGCCGCGGCCCTGTGTAAGGAAAATGGGAAGCAGGCCGATGACTGTGGTAGCAGTTGCCATGAGCAGCGGCCGCACGCGCTTCAGGCTGGCCCGTGCAACCATCTCGCGAATCTCGGCAATGCTGGCGGCACTCCGCTGCCTGAACTCGCGCTCCAGGAAATCGAGCATCACCACGCTGCTGTCGTCGACGACTCCGAACAACGCGATGAACCCAACCCACACGGCCACGCTCAGGTTGGCCCCCCAAAGGTAGAGCATCAAGAATCCCCCAGAGGCCGAAACGAGGATGCCGAAGAATACCACTAGCGCCAGCCACCAGCGGCCCAGACCGGTATAAATCAGCACAAACATCGTAGCCAGCACCAGCGGCACCACGATCGACAGCCGCCGCATGGCCCGCTGCTGGCTCTCGAACTGGCCCGACCACTCCCAATAATAGCCAGGCGGGATGACCAGGGTGGCTTCCTCGTGGCGGCCCTGGGCCAGCAGCGCGTCGCTGCGGCGGCGCGCCTCTTGCAGGGCGCGTTCCGCATCTTCGACAACGCTGACCTCATCGCGGTCGCGCGTGTTCATCGTCACATAGCCCACCAGCAGTCCCTGCTCGCTCTTCAGCTCCTGCGGCCCCAGCACGTAGCGGATCCGCGTGAGTTCTCCGATGGGTACGTGCGCGCCGGTGGATGTGGGCACCAGCACATGCTCCAGATCGTCGAACCGCTCGCGCAGCTCGCGCGGGTAGCGCACGCGGATCGGATAACGCTCCCGTCCCTCGACCGAAGTTGTAAGGTTCTCGCCCCCGATGGCCACTTCGATGACGTCCTGCACGTCTCTGATGTTCACGCCGTAGCGTGCAATGGCCTCCCGGTCGATCTCGTATTCGATGTACGGCTTGCCCACGATGCGGTCGGCCACAACGTCTGTCGCTCCTGGAACCTGACGGAGAATCGCCTCCATTTGCAAGCCGATTTGCTCGATGACAGCAGGATCTGCTCCGTAGATCTTCACGCCCATCATTGCCCGGAAGCCGGTTTGCAGCATCACGATTCGCGTCTGGATCGGCTGGAGCCAAGTGGGCAGCACTCCCGGAATGTTCGTGCGGGCCTCCAGCTCCCCCAGAATCTCCGCCTTGGTGATGCGGCGCTTGCCTCCGCGGCCGTCATCGACCATGCGCCACTCGCTGACCGGCTTGAGCACGATGATCGTTTCGATCATGCCGATCGGCGCGGGGTCGAGCGCAGACTCCACCCGTCCCGCCTTGCCCACCACGCTTGCCACCTCGGGCACCTGTTGGATGGCCAGGTCTTGTTGGGCCAGCACCCGCTGGACCTCGGTCAGCGAGGCCGCCGGCAATAACGAGGGCATGTACAACAGCGACCCTTCGTCTAGCGGCGGCATGAACTCGCGGCCAATCCCTGGGAAACGTGCCGCCAGCGCTCGCCACCAGGCGGTCTGCTCTGGCTGCATTCCCAGCGCGTGGGCGCCAGCCTGCAACGGTGCAGCCACACGGGGAAACCCAAGCCAAATCGTTACGCCCGCCAGAGCAATGCACACGGGCACAGCCAGGAACGCCGCCTTGTGGGCCAGCACCCACTCCAGGCTGGGCCTGTATAGCGCGTGGATCAACCGAGCTGCCAGGTTGTCTTGCAAGGGCAGCAGCCGCTCGCGGCCCATGCGGTACACGGCAGCACCGGCCATCGCGCCAATAGCCAATGCCATGGGCCAGCCCGCGGCGGCGCCCTCCAGAGAAAGTTGCCAGCCCATCACCAGCCGGCTGATGGCGGCGGCGAGCACGCCCACGACAACCGCCAAGCCGAAAGCGCGACCGCGCGAGAAGCGCCCCGGGCGCAGCAGGTAATGGCAGAGCACGGGCACCAGCACCAATGCCAGGATCACCGACGCCGAGATGGCAAATGTCTTGGTATACGCGAGCGGCTTAAACAGCTTGCCTTCCTGCTCCGTGAGCGCGAACACCGGGATGAACGAAACGATAGTATTCGAAACCGCCGTCACGATCGGCGGGCCCACCTCCGCCGCCGCTTCGTACACCACCTCGCCGTGCGGCCTGCCCGGCTCGGCAGCCACACGCCGATAGATGTTCTCCGTCATGATGATGCCCATGTCTGCCACGTCGCCAATCGCGATTGCGATCCCCGCCAGAGACATGATGTTGCTGTCCACCCCCAGCCAGTACATGACGATGAAGCTTATCGCCACAGAGAGAGGCAGCGTGGGCAGGATCGTGAGCGTGCTGCGCAGATGCAACAGAAAAATCGCCACGATGATCCCTGCGGCAAGAGCCTCCTCGACCAGCGCCTCGCGCAGCGTGTCCATTGTCTCGCGTACGATGTCCGTACGATCGTAAAATGGAACGACCCTCACGGGTACCGCACGGCCGTCCGGCAGCCGCGCGCGCAGGCCCGGTTCGATCTGTCGAATCTTCTGCTTCACGCGGGCAATGACTGCCAGAGGATTCTCCCCGTACCGCATGGCCACCACCCCGCCCACGGCCTCGCGGCCCCCCCTATCTAGCAAGCCGCGGCGGAAATCAGGCCCAAGTTGCACCGTCGCCACATTCTTCACATACAGGGGCGTTCCCCCTTCCTGGCGAATGACAATCTGCTCCAGATCCTGCACGCTTCTCACAAAGCCCACGCCCCGGATGAAAAACTCGTATCCGCTGTTCTCCACCACCTTGGCCCCAACGTCTATATTGCTCCTCCGTACGGCCTCGTACACCTCAGGCAGCGTGACACGGTGGGCGCGCAGCTTGTCCGGGTGTACATCGATCTGGTACTGCCTCACAAAGCCGCCCACGCTGGCAACCTCCGATACCCCCTCCACCGACTGCAACTGATAGCGCACATACCAGTCTTGCAGCGAACGCAACTGACCCAAGTCAACGCCAGGCGCTTCAAGCGTGTACCAGAAAACCTGTCCCAAGGCCGTGGCGTCAGGCCCCAGCACAGGCACCACGCCCGAAGGCAGCCTGGCCGCCGCCACGTTCATCCGCTCGAGCACGCGAGAGCGCGCCCAGTAATAGTCGACCTCGTCCCGGAAGATGACAAAGACCATGGAGAAGCCAAAGCCCGAAGCCGAGCGAATCGTCTTTACGCCCGGCGTGCCTTGCAGGCTGACGGTGAGCGGGTAGGTGACCTGGTCTTCCACGTCTTGGGGAGAGCGCCCCGGCCAATCGGCATAGACGATCACTTGTTTCTCGCCGATGTCTGGAATGGCGTCCACGGGAGTGTTCGTGAGACAGTACCATCCCAGGCCCGCCACAGCGGCCGTAAACAGGAACACCAGGAAATGGTGCCGAAGACACCAGCGTATCAAAAACGGGATCATGAGATCACGGCGGCTGCTTGTGTTCGTGCGTTCGCGCTGCCGGCGCCTGCCCTCGTTTGGGTGCCGGTTGGGTGCCATGCCCGGCGTGCGGGCCAGCAGCGGGTCGGCCCTCCGGATACAGCAGGTTCGGCATGCCCTCGATCTGCCGTTGGCTGTCTAGCAGAAAGCCTCCTTGGACCACGACCTGGTCGCCGGCCGCTAAACCGGCCAGAACCGGGTAGTAGGCGGCGGTGCGGCCCGCATCGTCCCGGCCCTGCGCAAGCGGGCCCAGCGTAAGCTCCACCAACTCGTAGGCCCCATCGGGGCGGCGGCGGTAGGCCACGCGGCGGCGCCCCGTGTCGAGCACCGCACTTCGCGGTATGGCCAAAACCTTGCCCTCGGGTCCAGGCGCAGCTACCGCCGGTGCCATCGAGGACAGGCGGCGCCCGGAATATGGATCTTGCACCGGCTCCAACGGCATGCCGCACAGCTCGCAGGTGCCGGGTCCATCGCCAATCGCCTCCGGGTGCATGGGGCACATGTATTTGCCTTCCAGGCCCGTGGGTTGCACGGTGCCGTCCGGCCCCAGGCGGGCATGGATCGCGGCCGAGGCGTACATGGCCGGCTTGAGCAGGCCGTCCGGGTTCGGCAGGTTCACACGTACCTTGACGGTACGCGTGATATCGTCCAGGTACGGATCGATGAATACAATCGTGCCAGGAAAGCTCCTGCCGGGGAACGCCTCCACGGTCACATCGACCGCTTGCCCATACTGGATCCACGCCAGGTCGTACTCAAATACGTCGATGTACAGCCAAAGAGGATCGAACTGCGCGATGCGGTACAGCATGTCTCCTTCCTTCACGTACTGCTGCTCCCGCACGTTTTTTTCAATCACAATGCCGCCAATGGGCGCATGAATGGTGAGGTGCGTCTTCTCGCGGCCCGTCTGCTCGATCTCGGCGATCTGTTCCGGCAGAATCCCCAACAGCCGCAGCTTGGTGCGCGCCGCCTCGAGATTCATTTGCGCAAAGCGAGAATCGCCTGCAACGTTCTTGAGCGCCGCGGCCGCCCGCAACAACTCGGCCTGCGCGGTGTAGAGTTCCGGACTGTATATGTCCACCAGATGGTCGTTGGCCTTCACCGAAATGCCGGTGAAGTCGGCGTAAACGCGGTCGACGCGGCCACTCACGCGAGCCGTGATGTAGGCGACCAACCGCTCGTTGTACCCGAGCTTGCCGACTGTGCGGATTTCTTTGAACAGCTCGCGATACCCGATGGGCTCCACAGCCAGCCCTGCCCGCGCTTCTAACAGCGCCTGCTCGCCCGCAATCTCCGAGACCGGAATCAGCGCCATGCCGCAGATGGGACATCTTCCCGGCCGATCTGCCCGCACCTGAGGATGCATAGAACAAGTCCAGGCACCTCTCTGAAGATGCTCTCTGCCCCGCTGTGGATGCCAAAGAAATATCACAGCCGCCAGTGCCAAAACGGCGGCTAGCGGGAACAACAGGCCCGCCGCCTGAGCAAGCAGCCATGACAGTACGGGTCGACGAGCGTCCATGGGGTCGCGCCTCTGGGCCCGTTCCGGTGTGAATACTCGAAGGCCGCGCTGGTGCAGGTTGCACGGCCGCGGGCCGCGCCTGGTACGGGGCAGGCCACGGGCCGCTACCATGCTGGCCGCACGCGTCGCATCCACCCCCTGTACCGAGGACGCGGCTGCGTGCAGCGCCATGAGTTCGGCGGCCCGGTCCTGCCCTGGCGACTCTGGCCCAATCGCCACCGGACACGCACTGAGATTAGGTGCACGCCGCGTGCCAGTCTCGCAGTTGGCGGCAAATGTGCCAAGATCGCCGGGGTGGCGCTGCTTTCCGAAGCGCCCGCAGCCACAGGGTGGGCGATCCGGCACACACGCCGGCGATCGCCTGCGGCCTCACGTACAGCGCAGCCGCAGCACGTAGTCTCGGGCCCTAAGCCAATTGCCCTGTTCGCACGTCTTCCCAATTAAGCTGGGCTTTACGCGAGGCTACATCATGGCCCACTTGCGTGCTTGTGCCCATGGCCGACTGAGCCGCCTGCAACGGCTGTCTTAGTCTCTCCCTTTGCCGCAATTCAAACTTGCTGTTCAGCGTTGCAGGCGGTCCCCACTGCCACCAGTACATCGGCGAGAACCCACGGCAGCATCGAGGTGCCGCGCTTCGTGGCAGCCGAGATTGTCCAGGGCAGCACATGGGAATGCGACGCACCGCAGCCTGGCCTCGTCGCAGCCTCTACGGCCGTTGCAGCTCTTCTAGCAGCTCCAGCGCGGCTTGCACGAGCAGCTCGCCGCCGCCAGGTGCGATCACAGAGTTCACGGTCTCGTAGCTTCCCTCGGCAAACGCCTTGCGGGTGGGAATGTACGCCGGATTATGGTTGGCTAGCTCGATAACCAGCGTCTGGGCAAAGGGGCTGGCCTGCTTGATGGTTAGCCCAAGTTCCACGAACACCTCGCCGGGCAGCGTGACCAACGCCAGATCTTCGCCCAGACGGACGGCCTGTACCTCCAACTCCGCGGTCGGACCAGGGTAGCCTGCCAGGGCCAGCAGCTTGCATGCGCGCACCTGTTCGAGGAAGCCGAGTTGCCTCGTGCCGACAAGCGGCATGTTTTCTTTGGCCCAGGCCAGCTCTTGTGGCGTGTAGGTTTGCAGCGGCACTTCGACCAGCTTCGACCTCGCCCTGAGGCTGGGCTGCACCTCGGTGGCATTCGCCGCTGCGCGAAGCACGCTCGCCGCCAGCGCGCGGCCGATCTCCTCCGTCGGCCGGCGGTCCTCGCGCGTTACATCGATGTGGTTGATGTCTCCGCACGTGCCCGCGCCAAACAGAGAAAGAAGTGGGGCTCCCCACGTTTGCCGCAGCGTCTGTTCGAGATGATACGGGTAGTCGGCCGAGTAGAGTGTTCCACCTACGGTATCGAGATGCATGGCGAATACGGTGAGCACCGCCCGCGGCGGCCCGTCGCCTTCCGGCCGCACGAGGACCACCCCTACGTCGGGATCAATGGGGCCGGCGGGACGCACGATGTTCGGGTTGCGTTGGCCCGGGTTGAACTGCACGCTGCCGTCTTTCATGTGGAAACGCCGGTTGAACGAGAGCTGCGGCTCCTGAGCAACCAAACCACGCGCCAGCCGCGCAGGGGCCAGGGAGGCTTGGGCCGCTTCTACGGCAGCGGCAATCTGCTCGACCAGAAAGGCCGGGTAGTCGACAGATTCAGCGGCATCGGCCCCATCTCGTTCGATCGCCTGGGCGTGAAACCATTCTCTCAGCACGCCCGCATAGAGAGGGCCAGTATGCGAATGCGTGCAGCACACGGCGATGTTGTCGGCCGCTATGCCCGTGGCTTCGGCCGCACGACGCCGGGCCGCGTCGGACACCGAGCGAGGGATGCCAATCAGGTCGCAACAGACCAGCGCCACGGCCGTATCGCCCTGCCTCAGAACAAGCGCCTTGGCAAACAACGGGTCGCGCACGCCTGTCGCCAACCGCTCGCTAAAGTAGCCGCTCATGCGGTAACCCAAGGGAGGGGTGATGTCGCGCGCTTCCGCACCGGCACGCAACTCTTCTGCCGCCGTGCCCAGGGCGCTGCCCATCCACGCGGCCGCCAGCACGCTTGCACCGAGCAACCGCAACCTGGCCGTACGTATCATCGACTTGTCTCCTGGAATCGTGGGCCGCAAACCGCTGTCGCCATCGTCCGCCGCAAGGGGACCGCCATACTGGCCGGCCCTCTTGCTCGGCCCTTGTTGTACCAAGCATGTGGGCAGCGTGCCATCTGGGAACGTGCTGGAAAGGCACGCTGCGGGCGCGTGCAGTGTGTATGGCGTTTCGGAGGCGCTTGCAGCGATGGGCCGGTGGGGTTTGCAGGAGCCGTGCGGCCATTGCTACGCTCAGGGCGTGCCGCATGGCACCGTTCCGCGCTTGGGTGCGGCCGGGGCCTCGTACTGTGCAACTCGCTCATTGGCGACCAGGTTGGCGAGCATGTCATTGCCGGATCTGCTGCTCGAAGCCCGTGGCATCAGCCGCCGCATGGCAGGCGGACGCGCATGGCTATTGCGCGAAATCAATCTCAACGTCCGAGCGCAAGACCGGGTGGCGCTCATGGGTCCTTCGGGCGGTGGCAAAACGCTGCTGCTGCGAGCCCTGGCGATGCTGGACCCGCTCGACGGTGGCCAGATTTGTTGGCGCGGCCGCGCCGTGCGGCCCGCAGAGGTGCCGGACTTTAGGCGGCAAGTCATATACGTGCACCAGCGTCCCGCCCTGTTCGAAGGGAGCGTACGAGAGAACCTCCGCAAGCCATTCGCCCTCAGGTCCCACCAAACCGGCCGGTTTCAAGAAGCCCGCATCACAAGCTGGCTGGCCGAGCTGGGCCGAGGAGCGGCTTTCTTAGACAAATCAGTGCTAGACCTCTCGGGCGGAGAAGCGCAGCTCGTGGCCCTGCTGCGAGCGTTGCAGCTCGACCCTGCCGTGCTGCTGCTCGATGAGCCCACTGCTGCCCTGGATCCGGAGGCTGCCCGGTGCGTCGAGAGGCTCGTGGCGTGCTGGCACGCCGAGGCACGTGCATGCAGAGCTTTTGTGTGGGTCTGCCACAGCCTGCCACAGGCCCAGCGGATGGCTGAGCGGATCCTGGTATTAGAAGGAGGCACGCTGATGGAGGAGCGTTGCGAATGAATGCGACCTACCTGGACCTAACATATGGGCAGGTCGGCCTGGCTGCTCTGCTGATCGCGGTGAATGGGGCCGTTTCCGTTGTACTGAGGCTTGGACTGGAAGGCCGCCTGCTGGCCGCCTCGTTGCGAATGGTGGTGCAATTGCTTCTGGTGGGCTTGGTTCTCAAGTGGATCTTCGCAGTCAGCCGGTGGTACGTTGTGGTGCTCTTGGCGCTGGCCATGGCGTTGGTAGCGGGCGCAGCGGCCGTGCAACGCACGGACCGGCGCTATCCCGGCATTTGGCTCAATAGCATCGCGTCGGTGTGGGCTAGCTCGTGGCTGGTAACATCGCTGGGCGTGCTGGCGATTGTGCGGGTGGACCCCTGGTACCAGCCGCAGTACGTGATTCCCTTTTTGGGGATGATCTTGGGGAACACGCTGACCGGCATTTCGCTCGGTTTGGATCGGGTAGGAGAAGAGCTGATCTCCCAGCGTGCACAGGTCGAGGCGCTATTGGCCCTGGGGGCCACACGGTGGGAGGCGGCGGTGGGATCGCTGCGCAGGGCCGTGCAGACGGGGATGGTACCGATGATCAACTCGATGATGGTGGCGGGCCTGGTCAGCCTGCCGGGCATGATGACGGGGCAGCTTCTGGCGGGGGTTGATCCCATGCAGGCCGTGAAGTACCAGATTGTCATATTATTTCTGATCGCCGCGGCGACTGCACTGGGCACGGTAGCCGTGGTGCTGTTGAGCTACCGCCGGCTGTTCAATGCGTACCATCAGTTCCGCTACGACTTGATCACCGCAAGACGGTAGATGGCAGGGCGAATGGCCGGGCGCCCCGCGCAGCGTGCGCGTGCATGTGAACAGGTGCTCGCGCGGGCCCTTGGGAAGCCTCGTCTTCGGGCGTGCGCGCAGCCGGCCTGCCTGTTCTTCAGCGGACCGGGTCCGGCTCGGCCGCCTCGTCCTGCACAAGCTTGTCGACGCGCTTCAGAATGGCGGGGACCGACCGCTCTTGCAAGTACCAGCCGATGATTTCGTCTGCGGGCAGCCATCCGCGCTCCAGGCGTCTGCGAAACGAGCCGAGCGGTTGGGGATCGAAGCCCCACGCCTCGAGCACGCTTGGTGCGCGATCCAACACCTCTCGTGCGCGGTCTGCGACGGTCTCTGCCGCCAGGCCACGGCGGCCCACCGCACCCAGATCGTATATACGAGACTGGTTGCTGGCCCGGCCTAATAGGCCGCTGTCCAGCAACAAGGCCAGCCAGAGCAGAAAGTAATTGTGAAAATCTGGCAACCGCCAACTCATCTCGAAGCTCTTGAATTCCAACCGCCACGCCTCGTGCGGATGCAGCTCGATGGCCGGCGCAACGACGCTGCGCCGGTACGTCCGAATCGACTTGCCGATCTCGCCGCGAATCCGCCACAGCTCGCCACGGTACAGCGGCGACGCCAGGCTCAATGCGGTGACTGCCGGCCCGTAATAATTCACCTTGGCGTGCAGGTCCGCCATATCCAGGACCGCAGTCAACCTAGGCGGCAGGCTCACGTTAATGTCCGGCCCATAAGTGACCATCACCTCCATCGCCCACTGCCAGAAATCGTAGCGCCGTTTGTTTTGCGGTCCCTCGAAGTGATACTCGGTGGGATGATGAGACAACGCCGCAGCCCTGTAGCCTAAAGGTTGCAGGGCTGCTTGCAGACGCTCGAACAACATTCGTAGTGTGCTCAAGCATTCTCCAATCGACGAGCAGACGGGCGTGCGGATCTCGATCCCCTTGGGCAGCAGGTCGATGGGTTGGAAATCCGGATCGGGCACATGATATCCCTCGACCACGTACGGCATGCAGCGGCGATGGGGAGGCTCGAGTTCCAAGCCATCGAGCGGCGGCAAATCGTCGATCGCTATTGCTTCCAGCGCCTCGTTCAATTCAGCAAACGTCAGGTCCGAGTGCCATAGGGGCCGGTAGGTTTGTGCCTCCACGAGCAGGTACTCGGCCTCGATTCCAAAGCGGAAGCCGCTGCCATTTGGGGTCAACATGTCATCCGTTCTCTTCGGTTCTGCGGCGTCAGTTCGCCATTAGGACGTGGTGGGGATACTCGTAGCGCCCTACGTGTTGGCGCACCCACTCGAAGTAGAAACGGATGCCTCGGTCTTCTTCGCTGCGGCCATAGCCGCCCATCTCGGGATGCGGGCCCGTACCGCTCCTGCCCGTAATTCCCTGGCAATAGGCAGCGTGGAACAGCATGCAAGCGTTGGGCCGGGCGTGGTACTGCTGGAAGTATCCCTGCATGATCTCGAACTCTTCCGGCTCGAACTTGCCCTCATTGTCATATGGATCGTGCCGCTGCGTCTCGACGTTGACCACGAAGCCTTCCCGAGGAATCTCGGCCTCTTTCTGGATAAGGCGCACCTCCATTCCGGGGTACTGGTCGGCTGTGCCCGAGTTGAAGGTGGGGCAGACGCCCACTTCGATATCCGGAGCGTACTCCTTGAACCAGGCTGTGAGCCGGGCCTTTTTTTCTGCTCCGTTGGGTTCTCGAAATATGTCCAGGTCAATGCGGGCATGATTGTACTCATGCATGATGTCCACAAACACGTTCTTGAGCCGGCGACGCATGAGGAACTCGGCCGTCTCCTGGCAGGCGCGGCGCACGGCTGCCTCCCCGTGCAGCTCCTGGTCCTTGCGGGGAGAGAATAGCCCCACCATCACCACCATGCCGCGGAAGTCGGCCTCCCGCACCAGCCACTCCAGCCGCTGGGCGAAGTCCGGTTTGAGCGCGCCTGCGGGCGTGTAGCCGTTGCGCCCTGCGTCGGGATCGGGCCAACCGCCGTTGCTTCCCTGGATATAGACCCCGAGGCAGTTGATCCCGTGGGCAGCCATGTTATCTAAATTGCGGATGTGGCGCTCGGTTACTGCGGGGTTCATCAGCGCGTTGCCGCAACGCAGCCCCCAAATCTGTATTTCGCGGCCGCCCAGGAAAGGTCGGTCGCCCCGGATCTCGAACTCCTTGGTGGGCGGCACATCGTCAGCAAGCTCTTCGGTCGCGCACGATGGCGATGCAACTCCTGGTTGTGCGAGAGGAAAGGCGTTGGTGCAACTGTCCCTAGTACTGCGGCACGGCTGCGAGGCGTCGCTAGCGCCAGGGGCCCAGCCCTCGGTGCCCCCACCTTGCGGGGCAATCGCCCCTATGAGCCACAACAGATCCGCGAGGCAGCAAGTGAGAACCTTTGTTGGCATGCCGGCTCCTCCTCTTCAAGAACAGTGGCGATGCTGAATGTCCTAATCCACGTAACATCGGCCAAGGGTTTGGATGGCCAAAAGTCTCTCTACGCAGTCGATTCCGAGGTTCGCCGGGGACTAATGGCGCGTGCGAGCCAAGCTGCCGCCAAAGCCGATGCGGCTGCGCGGCCGGCGGGTACGCCCGCTGGCCATGAACCGAGAAACTCGGCCATCAATGGCACTGCCCACCAGTAGTAAAGTGCGATCGCCACGGCCGCCAAAGCCGCCAGGCTGGTGGGAGCATCCAGCCGCAAGATGTGAACCAGAATCCATGTCCCCAGGTAGCTCCCGGCAGAACAAAGCGCTATACGCAAATAAATCGCCGTGGCAGCGCTGATAGGCTGGTCGCTCGTTGTGTAATAACCGATGATGAAGCCAGGAAATGCCGCCGCGAAGACGCCATAGCTCGTCGTTAGCCAGCGATGAAGTCCTCTCTCGGTGCCGATCGCTTGCAGCAGGGATTTGGCGGGGTCGACGTCCAGGCAGCCCTTGGGTATGCAGAGGTTGCACCTGTCGCAGCGGCGATTGTGCAGCGTCCAGAAGGGATGCTGTCCGTAGAGCCGTTCTACCGGGAGAATTGGACAGACTGCGTTGCAGAAGCCCGCTCGCCCCTGGAAGAATGCCCCAAGGATCATCGCCGCCAGGGCGACGACCACCAAGGCCGCTGCTAGCGCGGCACCGTGCTCGTTCAACAGGAATCGCCGCGCAGGTACGAGCAGCGCCAGCAGCAGGATCCCCAACGCATGTGCTACGTCGAGCGGCCGGCCGCGCAGGCGGCGGCACCGGAACCTGCCGCTCGACCACTGGTTGAGCGTCGCCAGCGGGCAGAGTCCGCGCCAGAGTTGGGGTGCGATGAGGAAGGATGCGGGCAAAAGGGGAACCAGCAGGTTCCAGACCATGCTTAGTGCGTTCGCAGGCCATAGTAGCAAGGCGGGGACGAGTAACGTGAAGATGACGACGCTCGCCGCGCGTGCCATCACCCAGGCGGTGAGGCGCCGGTCTCGAGCCGGGGGATAGCCGCCGCCTGAGGCTTTGGCTGCGTCTTCGCTGGCCGACATGCTTCTTGCTCCAGACGCCGCGCAAGCGCTTCAGGCAACCGCTTGGTAGCGGCGGTTGGCCTCATTCCAGTCGATAAACGCCAAGAACTTCTCCACGTACTCCGCCTTCTTATTGTGATAGTCGATGTAGAAGGCATGTTCGTACGTGTCGATCACGACCAGCGGCATTGCCATCCAGAGAGGGCCCTGCGCGTGCTCGTCGCTCACCACGTTGTAGAGGCGGCAGTTGACCGGATGCAGCACGAGCATAGCCCAACCGGCTGCGGCTTTTGCACTAGCCACGAAGTCGGCGGCCCACCTGTCGACGGACCCAAACCGCTTAGCGATGGCCGACTTGATGTCTTCCGGCGTATCAGTCGCTTGCAGAGCGAGGCCATCGAAGTACAGTTCGTGCAGAATCACGCTGTTGCCGCGGCTCGATTGGATCTGCTTCATGCGCTCGAATGCCGCCGGCTCGATAGGTGTGCCCTGAGCAAAGCTCTGCTCGAGCTTCTGCTCGACCTCGAGAAACGCCTTGAGTGCCCCTCCGTAATGGGCTGTGTGGTGCGGGGCGATCTGGGCCGCGCTCAGAAAACCCGGAATTTCCGTATGCTTGAGCGGCTTAGGAGCGCCCGTGGCCAGCCCGCTGGCATTGAAATCGAACGCATCCGGCTCCGTGGCTGCGAGCAGCCCTGGGACGGCGAGCGTGCCCGCCGCCGCCCCTGAAGAGGCGAAGAAGAACGTCCGTCGCGAAATGCTCGTCATGGCCGTCTCCTGTTCAGCGTTTGGCGTGTGCCGGCCTCGTACGGCATGAGGAAGGGCGGCCCCCAACCTAGCTCGGCGCCGTTGCCGTCTCGGTGGTGGGCCTCGCTCATCCGGCGGGCCGACCGTGGAAGGTTCACTTGCCGTTGTTGGACGGTAGGGTAAACCCACGCGTGCCGCTGATACAATTAAGGTTGGATTAAAAACCACTCATCCGCCCCAAGCGATTGCGGCCCAAGGGGATGGGCATCAGATTGGAGGCTGAGGAGAAGATGCAAGTGCGCTCTAAGCCGCGCGTGCTCATCGTCGAGGACCAGAAACGCCTGCTGGGAAGCCTGCGGCGCGGTTTGGAGGAGGAAGGGTACGACGTGCTCACGGCCCCCACGGGCGAGGAAGGATTCTACCTGGCCACGACGCGGTCGCCCGACATCCTTGTGCTGGACCTGATGTTACCCAAGCTAGACGGCTTTGCGGTGCTGCGCGACCTACGGGCACAGGGGTTCAGCAAACCGGTGCTCGTGCTCACCTCGCGGGACGCGGTCGAAGATCGCGTGCGGGGCCTGGATAGCGGGGCGGACGATTATCTGGTGAAGCCGTTCGCATTTGCAGAACTGCTGGCGCGCCTGCGGGCACTGCTGCGACGGAACTTGGCAGAGCGCGAGTTGGTGCTGCGAGCAGACAACTTGGAGATGGACCTGGTCGCCCGGCGCGTTGTACGCGGCGGCGTTGAGTTGGAATTGAGCAAGCGGGAATTCGATCTGCTGGAGTACCTGCTGCGGCACAAGAATGCCACCGTTACCCGCGAAATGTTGGGACGAGACGTTTGGAAGGAACCGGATGGCGTGCTGACGAATGTGATCGACGTCTACGTGAACGCGCTGCGCAAGAAGATCGAGCAGCCGGCCTGGCGGCAGCTCATCCACACAGTGCGCGGCGTGGGCTACGCGCTGCGAGACCGCTGATGAAGCGGCTGAGCATCCGCTGGAAACTGACGCTCTGGTACGGCGGGGTGCTGGCCTTGGTACTGGCGGTGTTCAGCACGGCCGTATATGTGGCGATGCGCCGGCAGTTGCTGGGCCGTATCGACCAGGGGCTGCGGGAAGAGCTGGCGGACGTGCTCTCGGAGGTGCGGCGCGCACACGACGAGCAGACCCTGTATGGATGGCTGGAACGGCGCTTTGCACACCATGAGGGCTTCGATTTTCAAATCACCCGGCACGGGGGCGAACGGTTCTTTACCAATCCTCGCTTGGGAGACAGGGGGCTGCCCCTGCCAGACAACGAGACGCTTTCTCGAACACCGGCGCTGCGGAACGTTGCAAACTCCGAGGGCAAGCGCTGGCGCGTGATCGCCGTGCGTGCACCGGGGCCCGCGCACGAATTCACCGTGCAGGTGGCTCGCACGCTCGAATGGTTCGATCACGAGTGTCGCGAGCTGCTCCTCACCTTTGCCCTCGCCGGCCCGCTCGTGCTCCTCCTGGCGAGCAGCGGCGGCTGGTTCCTGGCGCGCCGCGCACTTGCGCCCGTCGAAGAGATCGCGCGCTCGGCCGACCAGATTACAGCCGAGCGGCTGAACCATCGCATCCGCGTGCCTAATCCGCACGATGAGCTGGGCGCGCTGGCACAAACCTTGAACGGCATGATCGAGCGGCTGCAACAATCGTTTGCTGAAATGCGGCGATTCACGGCCGATGCCGCGCACGAGCTGCGCACCCCCCTGGCAGTCATACGCAATGAGGCCGAAGTGGCCCTCCGCGCCCAACGCGGGGCCGAAGAGTATACCCGCGTGCTGGAAAACCTGCTGGAAGAAGTGAACCGCCTGACCCACGTTGCCGAGCAGCTCTTGTTCCTCAGCCGCCAGGACGCCGGCCTCCTCTCGGCGGCACGAGAAGACGTACAGGCGGACGAGCTGCTGAGGGAGGTCGTCGGCAACATGCAGCTCGTGGCCCGTGAGAAGGACGTCAGCCTAGCAGTCGAGCAGAATCCGGCCTGCAAATTGTGGGGCGATCCGCGGCAGATCCGGCGCCTGCTCTACAACCTGCTCGACAATGCCATCAAGTACACCGGCCCATCGGGCCAAGTAACCGTGGCGGCTAGCGACAGCGCCGGCAACTGGCACGTTACGATTGCTGACACAGGCATCGGCATTCCCGCGGAGCACTTGCCGCACGTGTTTGAGCGATTTTATCGCGTCGATCCTGCTCGAAGTGCCGATGGCGGCGGCGCTGGCCTTGGGCTGGCCATCTGCCGGTCGATCGTGCGTGCTGCGGGGGGAGACATATCGCTCGAAAGCGAGCCGGGCCGGGGCACAATCGTGCGCCTCTGGCTGCCGCATCGTCCGCCGTCTGGTGCGGCCGGCGGCGCAAGCGCGGCTCGCGCGTCGTGAGCAGGCAGGCGCCACCAAATGCCATTTGCAAGCTGCAACTCCGCACCGGGCTGACTGGCAGCTCTTAGCCATCTATTCGCTCAGTGCTGCCGCAACCTGCACAGTTCTTGGCAGGCTGGTCATGTGCCGAGCTTTGCGGCCTTAACCCCTGCCGGCCAGTTCCAAAACAAAGCGAGGATCGCGAATGCTGCCAGCGGCACAAGGCCTGCCAGGAACATGATGCGCGGGTAGTTTCCCTGCGATGCCTCGATCTGCCAGCCAATCACCTGGTGCATCCACGAAGTGCACAGCCAGGTGATGCAACTCAGCGATCCAGTCACCTTGCCCTGGTGCCGCAGCGAGAGTTCTTGTGTGAGAGAGTAGTAGGTGGCAAACAATCCCAATGACCCGAAGGCCACGCACAGCAGCAGCGCCAGCAACAGTGGGCTGCGCGGCGTACCGGCCGCCGCCATGCTCATCGCCGTGAACAATCCTGCGCTCAAAAACGTCGCCAGCCGTGCCCGGTGCACGCCCCAGCGGGCCGCCAGCGTGCGGCTCAGCAACCCGAAAGCCAGGCAGCCCACGTCTGTCGTGATGAACCATGCCGATGTGAAGTACTGCTTGAACGCCGTGGAATACCCGTAGAACTTCTCCAGGCAGCTTGGCATCCAGGCACGGTAGAAGTGCCAAAACATGTTGATCAGAATGACCATAACGCACAGCACTAGATAGCGGCGCACCAGCCCGACACGCGAAATAGGATCCAAAAGTGGCGAGATCTCGCTGCACGCTGCCCGCTGTGCGTCTCCGGGCAAGGCAAGATCCCCCCTCCGGATCGACGCCACCCAGGGAAACACCCACAGCAGGCCCGCTAGCCCAATAAGCTGAAACGGCCCCCGCCACGCGCCCGCTTCGCCCGTGTCCATGGCATGCACGATCAGCGGCGTCAGCACCGCACCGATCGACGCGCCGCTTTGCAGAATACTGTTGCCCAACGTCCGGTCTTCTCGCCGCAGCAAGCGTTGCGAGGCAGCCAGGGCGCATGGCCACTGGCCCGATTCGAACAGCCCAAGCACCACGCGGCACACGAGCAGCCCCGCAAAACCGGCCGGCTGCCCAAAGGCCAAATCAAGCCCCTCCAGCCATGCTCCGATCTTGCCCGCGTACGCCGTAGCCACGCCCGCCAGCGACCAGCCGCACACAACCGCCGGATACATCCAACGCACGCCCACGCGGTCAACGAGCATCCCCGCAAGCACGGCCCCCAACCCAAAGGCAACGCCAAAGCCCAGCTCGAGCGTGCCGTACTGGCTCTCCGTCAGACGGATGGCCGGATCTTGCTCCAAGCGCGTCTTCGCCTGAGCCAGCGTCTGCCGGTCCATGTAATTCAACATCGTGGCCAGCAGCAGCATGCCGCAGACATACCACTTGAACGCCGGCGATCGGGGCGGAGTGCTCATGGGCAGGAGACAGCGGGTGAGGCAACGAGTGCTTGCACGCGGTCGCCGCAGTAGACCGTACGCGGCGGCCTATGTCAAAGCGACAAGCGCCCGCGTCTCATCCGCGGGCAAACGTGGTCCGTTCGCCCGACCATCGCCGCCGCGAAGAGCAGCCGAAGAGCAGGGATTGGATGGTCGAAGGCTCCACGCCCTGGCCGCTCGCGGCGTGCAACACCGTTACTGGTCCACGCAGCGGGTGACATTCTCCACTGCGTGCATCACTCGGCCGAAACGATCGAACACGAGCGTGATCTCGCCTTCCACGAGGGTCGAGGCACGTTTGCGGCGCAGCAGGCCATAGGCCCGCTCGACCGTTGCGCTGAAGCGATAGCGGCGTTCGAGTCCCTTCATGGAGAGCTGCTCGAGCCGCTCGACGCTGGTCTGAGCCGCCTCGTGTGTGGCGTGGTCGCGCAGAGCGGCAGATTCCGCCAGCCCTTCTACGCAGGCGCGTGCCTGGCGGGCCATCTCGGCTTCGAGTTCGGCCGTGGTCAGCGGCACATAGGCGTTGCATCCGCCGAGCACCAGCCGGGCGACCAGGTCCATCACGGCCGGGTCGCGCGCGGCTGCGGAGTGCACGTCGCCGGCCGGGGGCAGAGCGTCAGCGGGAGACGGGTCGGCCACGCGCACCACGGGAAACAGCACGGGACGGCCCGTCTCGCTTTCGTACCGCCGTGCCGTGCGCGCCACCGCGAGGTTCTGGCTCAGCACATGTACGGCCTGATCGCCACCTTCTCGATAAAGGATGGGCAGTCCGCTGGCAAACTCGGGATCCAGGTGGGGCGAGTACACGCGGCCGCTGCCGCGCCCATCTGCCGCACGGCCCCGGATGAGAATCGCCGCAAAATAGACCTCTGCTGGCAGCGGCACGTTCTGATTCAACCGACGAATCAGCTCGGTATCGTAGCCTAGGGCCGTGGCACGTGTACCCAGCAGCCCCCCCGCCCTTGCGGCGGCTGCGCTACCCAGGTGAGGCGTGGCAATGGTGATAAGCTGCTCGACGTCGTGCCGAAACCGTAGACCAGGCAAGGCTCCCTGCACGTAGGCACGGGCTGCCAGCCCGCCAGCACTGTGGGCAACCAGCGTGATCTGCTCGACGCCCGTGAAGCGGCAGAGGCAGCGCACCGCCTCGGCCAGCTCGAGTGTTTTGTACGCCAGTCCGTCCACGTCGGCGCCCCCAGAGAATACCAGTGCAAACACACTGGCCTGTGCCGGGTGGTCCGCGGCGTGGCGGGCGTCGAGTGCCGCGGGCAATTCGAGGCTGGCCCCACGCGGCGCAATAACGCCCCCAAAGGCCAGCCCTTCGGCCTCGAGCCGCCCGATTAGGCCCGACCAGCGGACCCTTGGCCGCTCGGCCTCGCGCCGCTGCACCTCTTGTGGAGAAAGCGGCGCACCCCACACGCGAGTGGGGAGATCCAACACCGGCGTCATGCCGGGAACCAGCAGTACCACGCGCCGCGCCGACGGGGCATCTACCTGCGGTGCTGCGTTCAAGCGGCCGCCATTGCTTGGCAACACGAACAGTAGCAGCAATACGGCGCGTGCCAGGCTATTCCAGCAGAACAAGTTACGTACCGCATCGGGCAGTAGTGCTGCAAACATTGCTTTGACCCTCGCAGTGGCACGGTGGGAGAGCTGTGATCCGCCATTGTAGTCGAGGCATACGCTGAACCCCCTAGTTGCATAAAGCCGGCCCTTTTCGGGGCGATCAGGGCCACTTTTCCCGGCGACTAGGGGCTTTTTGGCACCGCGCCGCGCCTGCGCCTAAACCTCACATTGGGTCACGTTTATGTGCCACTGCTTGACGCGCAGCGTCAAGCAGTGCGAACTGCCAAGGATGTTTGGCCTTGCGGGAGCACTGCTTGAATGCGGCCGTGGTGGATCGATCCGGTTCCCGCAGGCTTATTAGCGGCCGCATTCAAGAGAGTGGCACACCCTTGACGCATAGCGTCAAGCAGGGTGTCCCCGAAACTCCTGCAATCACGTCTGTCGTGTGCCACTGCTTGACGCGCAGCGTCAAGCAGTGCGAACTGCCAAGGATCTTTGGCCTTGCGGGAGCACTGCTTGAATGCGATCGATCCGGTTCCCGCAGGCTTATTAGCGGCCGCATTCAAGAGAGTGGCACACGCTTGACGCGCAGCGTCAAGCAGTGCGAATGGCGAACCACGCAACCACCTCTTCCGTGTGCCACTGCTTGACGCGCAGCGTCAAGCAGTGCAGCCCGCCAAGCACGTTTCGCCGTGCGGGAGCACTGCTTGAATGCGGCCGTGGTGGATCGATCCGGTTCCCGCAGGCTTATTAGCGGCCGCATTCAAGCAGTGGCACACGCTTGACGCGCAGCGTCAAGCAGGGTGTCTCCGAAACTCCCGGGACCAACTCGGTGTGCCACTGCTTGACGCGCAGCGTCAGCCAGTGCAGCCTGCCAAGGACGTTTCGCCGTGCAGCGGGCCGAGCGAGTATTGCCAGCGCACCGTCTGCGGATAGGGTTGGGGTATCTGCGGGGCGGGGATCCACAGTCTGGCAGGCGTTGTGGTGCCCTGGGCCTTGTCAACGTCCATCAGGTCTGCAACGAGGCTAGCCTCGCCGGCCAAAAGCAATGCTCCGTCAACAAGCCTCCAGGCTTGGTTCAGAACATAGCAGCTCCCCAGCCATGCTGGTCGTTCGTGGATGCGGCAGGCCACGTCGAAGCGGACGAGGTCGGCCGTCTCGACCAGCTCGATGCTGGCGGACCAGTGGCTGCGACCGGCTCGGCCTACCAGCAGGGCGGCCAGCACGCCGGGCGCGGGCTGCTGCACGTGCAGCTCTTGAAACGGCGGGCTTAGCGGCCAGGCGTGCGTCTCGAAGCCTTCGAGGGACCGAATCAACTCCACTGGCCCGCTAGCCGTGTGTCGGTGCACGACATGCCCGAGCCAGCCGCCGTGCAGGTGGAACTCCAGCCGCCAGCCCGCCGATGCCAGCACCGTTGCCCGCTCCATGCGTCGGCTCCCAAGAAGCATTCCGCCACACGCCTCGCGCGCACCAGGCAGGCGGCATTGCGCGAGACGGCCTACTCGCGGGCAACAGCTTCCTCTTTACGAACGCGCCAGCGCAGATAGGCGTCGAGAAAACCTTGAAGATTGCCGTCCATCACGCTCTGGAAATTGCCCACCAGGTAGCCCGTCCGCGCATCTTTGACCCGCTGCTCGGGATGCAAAAAATAGTTGCGAATCTGAGAGCCGAATCCCGTACGCGCCTGGGCCTGGTACTTGGCCTCCTGCTCCGCCTCGCGCTTCTCTTCTTCGAGCCTCGCCAAGCGTGCACGCAACATCTTGTAAGCAGTAGCCCGGTTCTTGTGCTGGCTGCGCTCGTTCTGGCACTGTACTACGATGCCGGTGGGCAAGTGCGTCAGCCTGATGGCACTGGAGGTCTTGTTCACGTGCTGCCCGCCCGCCCCACTGGCGCGGAACACATCTTCGCGCACGTCCTCCTCGCGGATCTCAACCTCGGCCGTCTCGCTGATCTCCGGCGACACGTCCACCGCAGCAAAGCTCGTCTGCCGCTTGCCTTCGGCATTGAATGGGCTAATCCGCACCAAGCGGTGGATGCCCGTCTCTCCCTTCAAAAACCCATAAGCCATGGGCCCGCGGATCGCTATGGCCGCACTGGAGATGCCCGCCTCGTCGTTGTCTTGGCGGTCGAGCACCTCGACCTCGTACCCCTGTTTCTGGGCCCACAAACAGTACATGCGCAGCAGCATCTCCGCCCAGTCGTTTGCGTCCACGCCGCCGTCTCGCGCATTGATCGTAAGAATGGCGTTCGCCGAATCATGAGGCCCGTTGAGCAAAGCCCGCAGCTCGAGACCCGCAAGCGAGGCCTCCAACCGATCCAACTCTCCCGCTACCTCGGCGGCAAAGGCCGGATCCTCCGCAGCCAAGGCCAGCAGCTCGTCAAGCTGATCGGCCGCCGCGGCCACTTCGGAGAGTGGCTTCAGCACGGCGGTGAGGGCCTTCAACTCAGCAATCGTGGCCTGGGACTGTTCAGGGTTCTGCCAGAACTCCGGCGCTGCCATGCGCGCTTCGAGTGTGGCTGCGCGCGCCTGCTTGGCACCGTAGTCAAAGAGAGTCCTTAAGCTGCAAGATTCGCTCCCGAATCGCGGCCGCCCGATCGCTGAGTTCTTTTTCCATATGGGTAACCTGAATGATTTGCAGAGTTGCACATAAGTATACGCGCCACTGGCCCATGTGGCGAGGCCGATTGGATAGCAGCACGCCAGCTCCGCTAGCTCCGACCCTTGATTAGGTAAAGGCCGGCTCAAGCCGCCTCTACAGCAGGCCCGATACCATCGATAGATCCGCTACATCTTGCCCCAACCCGGCAACCTTCGATCTGGTGGCCTAACCATGGTAACAGGCACTCCGCAAACTGCCTCACAGGGTCGTACGCCCATTGTGATCTCGCTTGGCGCAGCCGCGTGCAGCCGGTTGAAGGCGGCTGCGTGGGGCGGATTGCAAGCACGCCATGTTGCCTTGGCCGCCATGCTGGGCGTGGCCGCAGGTTTCGTAACGGGGCCGAACCTGGTTCTGTTCACGGTGCTCGGGGCCTTCCTGGTGCTCAACGCGCACGTGCGCACCTTCGCCGTCTGCTGGGGGCTTGCGGCCGCTGCGGCCGCATACTTGCACGACGCCGCCGTGCGCATTGGCGGCGTGTTCGTGCACCAGACCCCACTGGGCGCCCTGCTCGAGAGGTGCTCAGACTGCGCCCTGGCCGCCCTGCTCGGCCTGCACGATCCGGCGCTTTGCGGTGGCCTGACGCTGGCAGCACTGTTCTCGTTGGGCGCAGCCCGCACGTTTTATTCCACAATGAAGGACCTGCTGCGCTGCGTTAGACACGAAGCGGATCCAGGGGCAATAGCCGTCCAAGACCGCTCACAGCCAGCCGAATCGACCGGCAGCTCTACGGCAGGGGAGAGTTGGCACCACGCGCTTTCGGCTCCGCAGAAGGCGCTGGCACGCTTCTTCTGGGGATCGCTCGAAGACGCCCCTGCGCGCCTATATAGGCAGGACGGATGGTTGCGGCCGTTCGGCTGGGTGTTTGCCGGACTCTTGGCTTGCATGCTCCCATACTTGCCGGGTTGGCTAGGCGAGCGGGAGCTGAAGACCATGTGGCTACCCAAGCTGGCTGAAGCCATGGGTATGCACGGTGTGGGGGGTGAGGTCGAATACAGCGGGTGGACGGGCAAGCTCGTGGTGCGAGACTTGGCGTTTGCGTCTTGGCCTGGCCAGATGCCAGAGGTGCGGGTAGGCAGGTTGGAGGCGCACATCAGCCCGGGGCGCATCCTGCGTTCTCAACTGCATGCGATGCATGTTGCCATCAATGGTCTTGCTATTGCCCAGCCTGCTGACAAGGCCGGCACGCGTGTCGGCTTGCCCAGCGGTGCTCTTGCGCGGACTTCCGGCAAGGCGAGTGCCTTTGCCGCAGGCGAGCGGCTCGATGTTACGAATCTGCTGGCAGCATCTCCCGACGTACGCCAGGGTATCGGGAGGCTTAAGGCCCTGCTGGATGCATTGGCTGCCCTGCGGACACTCCATGACCCCAAGCATGCCAGCGGCGAACCTGGTCGTTCGCCCCGTTTTTACGTGGCAAAGGTCACACTGGAGTCGCTGCCGGATGCATGGCAGCTTGGCAGACATGCCACCATTTCTCTGGGCCCCATTTCCAGTTCCCCGCAGGTTTTGGGTAGGCCCGCTTGTCTGAACGTAACGGCGCCTCGGCACGGCTTGCGGCTAGCAGGCACATTGAACTTGCACGAAGATGCTGCCTCGCACCGCATTCATTTTGAGGTGGACGAGCAGCCGCTGGTACGATTGGTCGATGGCAAGGCACTGGGCAACAGGTTGAACATCCGCCGAGGGGAGGCAAGCTTGCACGGCGTGGGGCGTGTGCAGAATCAACGGCTCGATCTGGCCGTAACAGTCGACCTGCACGGCCTGGACATCGAGTTTGCGCCCAATTCCAAGCTGGCAGGGCTTGACGCAAATCTGTGTGCGGAGTTGCTCGCGGCGTCTTCCGCTCTCTCGATACCGCTGCGGCTCACAGGGCCATTGCATGCACCCCGCTGGGAGCTAAGCCGCGCTGCACTTGCCGCACAACTTGCAGATCGTTCAGAGTTGGCCGGCCGTAAGGATCTCAAACGCCGTATCAAGCTGGCACTGGCCCGCCGCGACCGACCGACCTTGCCCGCTCGCAAGGCCGCAGCCACGGCCGCTGTTGCCGCTCGCAAGGCCGTGGTCCCGGCTGCCGCCGCTCCAGTTGAGCCTGCTGGCGAACCGCAAGCCATCGCCACAGACGACTACTCCCAGCCGGCCCTCCAACCGGAACCCACGCCCCCCGCAGTGCAAGCGGTGGTGCGAGCCTATCCACGCACAAGCACGCCGGACGAAGAGGATCCTCCGGCTATGGCCGCTTACGCCTCTTCTGCCTCCGAGCTAACGAGGGGTGTACAGTCTGTGCCGTATACTCGGCATCGCAACCTATCGGTTGCGGGAGCATGGCCTGATGATGAAGAAGACCTCCCCCGAGAGCACGTCGAAGAAGGCGTGCAGCAGCCGCTTCCGCCAGAGATGCCGCTACCCGGCCCTATCGGCCTGAACTTGGGGCAGGACGAAGATGCGCCGCCGCTTGCGCAAGCCGGGCGGCCTGGCCTTGCGCGGCGGACGGAAGCGCGGACCAATCGACCCGTGCCCCGTGCAGCCGCGGCCTCGTATCTGGCCCCCTCGAAGGCCACAGAGCGCGCTGCCACGAGCGCTTCGGCGCCTCCTGAGTACATGCAGGGACCGGAGGGGGCGGCGCCGGCAAGCGGGGCAGGTCCCAAGCAGCCCAAAAGCAGCTTTTCTCGCTGGGCACGCGGCCTGGTGAATAAGATCGTCGGCGTGCCTTCCGCCCATTCGCAGGCCGAGGGCGAGGATGGCTCCGATCGGAGCCGGCCGGCTACGCCGCCTGAAGCGGCAGACTACCGTCTCAGCGCAGACGCAGAAACCTGCCCCTTAGAAGAGCCGAGCGCCCAGCAAGAACTCCCCTGGTACCGCCGTCTGTGGCGGTGAATTGTGCCCGAGCTTTATGGCCTAGCTGCCGCCCGGTACGCTTCATCTTCTCCGTGGGGCAAGTTGGGCCACACGCCCTGCTGCGACGTCTGGCCAAGGGGCGTGCCTGAGGCACGTGCGTGCCCGATGGGAGGGTATCGGCGAGCCGGGTGCGGTGTTACGGCCGCACACATTCAGGCGGGCTGATTGGGGGGCCGAGGGGGTGGGTCGGTGTGGCTCAGGCGGCCGGGCAGGGGCGGGCGTGCGACCTGGTTGGAGCCGAACCAAAGCCCCGGTTGGCGCGTATGGTATGGACAGACCCTTGGCGAGCAGGGTATTTTGTTGGTTTTCGCTGGGTGTTCGTCGTTAGCGTGACAGGAGTTGAACGACACGTGACCGAGACGAGTGCAGCGGCCAGGCCCAACGGCGAGCCGATGATCGAGGCCATTGGGCTGTGCAAGTACTACGGAGACTTCGCCGCGGTCCAAGACGTTACGTTCAGCGTTCACAGGGGGGAGGTGGTGGCCTTTTTGGGGCCGAATGGTGCCGGCAAGAGCACCACGATGAAGTTGCTCACGGGCTACCTTGCGCCCTCTGCCGGCGTGGCGCGGATCGCGGGCCACGACATGTCTCTGGATCGCCTGGAGGGGTCGAAGAAGCTGGGGTATCTGCCGGAGAATGGGCCGCTTTATCCCGACATGACTCCTCGTTCTCTGCTGAACTTTTTTGCCGATGCACGGGGTCTGAAGGGGGCGCACCGCCAGGAGCGGATCGACGCCGTGATCGAGCTGTGCGATCTGAAGAGCGTGATCGGCAAGCCGATTGGCAAGCTATCCAAGGGGTACCGGCAACGAGTGGGCATGGCCCAGGTGCTGTTGCACGAGCCGGAGGTGCTGATTCTGGACGAGCCGACGGCCGGGCTGGATCCCAATCAGATCCGAGAGGTGCGCGAGACGATTCGCCGTTTGGGCCGCAGCAAGACGATTCTCTTGTCCACGCACATCTTGCAAGAAGTGCAGGCGATGTGCAATCGGCTGATCTTCATTGACGAAGGGCGTTTGAAATACGACGGTACGCCCCAGGAGTTGACCAAGGATGGCAAGCCGCTGGACGAGCACTTCTACCAATTGACTAGCCAGTAGCTGCCATGGTGCATAATGGCTGGCGAGGCGGCTGGTGTGCTGAACTGGGGCAGAGTCGGCCCCTGATCGCCCGCCAGTTCGGGAAGAGGTGAGATCGATGAACCCGCATGTGATTTCGGCGATTTTCCGCCGTAACTTCCTGAGCTACTTCGCCAATCCGACCGGCTACGTCTTCATCTGCGTGTATGTGTTGCTGAACGCCATTGCGGCTTTCTGGCCCAATGAGTTCTTCAACGCCAACCTGGCCAACCTCGACCAGCTCAATCGCTTTGCGCCCTACATCATGCTGGTGTTCATTCCTGCCATCACGATGAGCATTTGGGCGGATGAAAGGCGGCAGGGAACCGACGAGCTGCTGCTCACCATTCCCGCAGCCGACTTCGACGTCGTGCTGGGCAAGTACCTGGCGGCGGTGGCGATCTTCACCGTCTCGCTGGGGTACTCGATGCTTTGGAACTTCGGCTTTTTGTGGTGGTATGGGGAGCCGGACTTGGGGCTGTTCATCGGCACGACCTGCGGGTATTGGCTGATGGGCATCGCGATGCTGGCCATCGGCATGGTGGCATCTTTCTTGACGAACAACCTCACGGTGGCCTTCGTTCTCGGGGTAGTGCTCAATGCTCCACTGGTGTTTGCGCCGTTCGCAGACGCGATTCTGTCGGCGGATTGGGCGCCGGTGGTGCGGCAGCTCAGCCTGGCGGGCCAGTTCTACGACTTTGGCCGTGGGGTGCTCACCCTCTCCGGGCTGGTGTACTTTCTGATGATCGTCACGGTCATGCTCTACCTGTGCATGGTGCTGATTGGCCGGCGGCACTGGGCAGGCGGGGGCGAGGGGTCGATGCTGGGCTGGCACTTTTTCGGCCGCACGCTGGCCCTAGTGGTAACGGCTGGCGGACTGGTTTCCACGGCCATCAACCTTAACAGCCCGTACACGCGGCTGGATATCACCACCGAGCAGCTCAGCTCGCTCGACCCGGATACGCGCAAACTGATCGCGGAGATCAAGCCCGTTTATCCCGTGAAGATCGAGGCCTTCGTCAGCCCGGAGGTTCCGGAGTCGTTCGTCACCACGCGCCTCGACCTGCTCTCCACGCTCCGGGAGCTGGAGGCGATGGGGCAGGGCAAGATCCAGGTACACATCTTCAACACGGAGCCGTACAGCCCCGCCGCCGACCGGGCCGAGAAAGAGTTCGGCATCACCAGCCGGCAGGTGGCCAGCCGCAGCCGCGGTGCCATTAAGGTAGACGATATTTATTTGGGTGCGGCGCTCACGTCCGGCCTCAACAAGGTAGTGGTCCCCTTCTTTGAACGCGGGGTGAGGGTCGAGTACGAACTGATCGGCTCGGTATGCACGGCCGCGCAAGAGAAGCGCAAAGTAGTCGGCGTGTTGCAAACCGATGCCCGCTTGTTCGGCGGCCTCAACCCGCAAACCTTCACTGTCGAACGCAGCGAACCGCTGATCGAAGAGCTGCGCAAGCAGTACGATGTGCAGCAGGTGAGTGCAGACGCCCCAATCAGCGACGACTACGACGTGCTCCTGGCCGTGCAACCCTCGAGCCTTACCTCCGAGCAATTGAAGAACTTCATCGATGCCGTGAAGCGCGGCATTCCCACGGCCATCTTCGAGGATCCCTTCCCGAACTTCGCCCAAGTGCCGGCGACCAGCGAGCCCAAGCGGCCGCCGTCCAACCCCATGTTTGGCGGCTTCACCCCTCCCATGGCCAAGGGCAACATCGACGACCTTTGGCGCACACTGGGCATCGAGTTCACCAACCAGCACGTCGTCTGGCAAGACTACAACCCCTACCCGCGTTATGAATTCCCGCCCGAGTTGGTGTTCATCGACAGCAAAGCGCCCGGCGCGGGCCTCGATACGCCGCTGTTCAACATGGACGATCCCATCAGCAGCGCCCTGCAACAGCTCTGCTTCCCCTTCCCCGGAGCGATTTCTCAGCGAGACAGCAACGACATGCCGGAGGATGCCAGACTTCAGTTCACCCCGTTGGTGACCACCGGCACGGTCACAGGCAGAATCGCTTACAACGACATGTTCGAGGACAGCGGTTTTCCGCTGGGAGGGCGGCGGCTGAACGAGCGGCGCGTTCACCTGCGCGATTTGCAGCCTACCTACTACATTTTGGCCGCGCGGATTACCGGCCGGCCAAGCACGGAGAATCTGCCTATGTCCGATGCTGAGCCGGAGGTCGACGACGAGAATGACGCCGCGGCCGGCGGGAACGGGAAGAATACCGGCGGCGCTCGAGCTGACGAATCAGATGCTGCCGACTCAAACGCCGCCGACCAAGATGCCAACGAATCTGACGGCAAAGATTCGACGGCTGACAAGGCAGAGACAGACGGCGCCAACGCAAAGAAGGCCGACGAGTCCGATTCCGCGGCGGCAGGCAGCAAGCGACGGTCCGGGGGCGTGAACGTCGTGCTGATCTCGGATATCGACGTCCTCTCCTCGGTCTTCTTCGACCTGCGTGCGCAAGGCGAGGATCCGGAGCGCGAGGTTTTCTTCAACTTCGACAATGTTACCTTGGTGTTGAACATACTTGACGAGTTGGCAGGGGACCGTCGCTTCATCAACATTCGCAAACGTAGGCCTCGCCATCGCGTGCTGGATACGATCCAGGAGGAAGTCAAGCGTGCCAGCGAAGACGCATTGGACAAGCGCAAGAAGTACGAAGACGAGTTCAGAGACGCCGAGCAGAAGGCCAACGCGGAATACAGCAAGGAAATCGACCGCATCCGCAACCGCAAGAACATCACCGAGGAGCAGCGCGCGATGGAGATGCAGATCGCCGAGCGGATCGGCCAGCGCCGCCTGGATGTGAAGGTCGAACAGCTCAGAAAGCGCCGCGACAAGGAGCTGCAGCGCATCGAGCGGGACTTGGCCCTGCGCATTCGCCAGTATCAATCGACCTGCAAGGCGCTGGCGGTGCTCTGGCCGCCCTGGCCATTGGTGCTGATGGGCCTGGGCGTTTTCTTCCACCGCCGTGCGCGAGAACACGAAGGCGTGGCCCGTACCCGGCTGCGCTAAACCCCGATGTAACAACTGAATCGCTGCCATGAACGAGAACGCAAAAACCCTGGTCTTTGCCGGCCTGGCACTGGCCGCAGGGCTGGCCGGCTGGCTGACGCGCCCTGCACCGATCAAGCTGGCACCCAGCGAGGCGGCCGGCATGGTCGAGCTGTTCCCCGACCTCAAGGACCCCCGCAAGGTCAAGGCCCTGGAAATCGTCGAGTATGACGAACAGACGGCCCAGCAGCGCGTTTTCGTCGTCAAGCAGGTGAAGGGCGTCTGGTCGATCCCATCGCACCGAAATTACCCGGCTGATGCCAATCGGCAGATGGCCGATGCCGCCGCCGCCGTCTTGGATCTGAAGCGGTTGGGAACTGCCGTTCCCGGCAGCAGCGGCACCTATACCCGCGAAGATCACGAGAAATACGGCGTGCTGGACCCCGGCGGCGAGGATCTCGAAGCCGGGGCAACGGGCGTGGGCAAACGCGTGACGCTCAAGGACGCACAAGGGAAGGAACTGGCCAAGTTCATCATCGGCAAGTCCGACCCCGAGAAGCCCGACATCCGCTTTCTGCGCATCCCCGGGCAGGATCTGGTCTACAAAGTCGAGATCGACACGCACCCGCTTTCCACCAAGTTCGAAGACTGGATCGAGAAGGATCTGCTCAAGCTCAACGCCTTTGATATCAAGCGCATCACCGTCAGCGACTATTCTGTCGACCGACTCCGCGGCCAAATCGATCTTCGCAGCTCATTCACCGTCGAATACAAGGACACCAAGTGGTCTCTCAAGGAGATGCGGCTGCACAGCAATGAGCCCGTCGATGGACCCATCGAGATCGCCCCCGACGAGCAACCCAACCTAGAACTGATATTCCGCGCCATGAGCAGGCCCCGCACGCTTGCCGAAGATGAGGAACTGGATACCACCAAACTCAGCGACATGCGCATGGCACTCGACGATTTGAAGATCGTCGACGTGCATCGCAAGCCCGAGAGTCTGGCAGAGTCGATCCGTGCTGGGCGCGGCATGCGCGTGAGCCGTCTCGGAGGCGATGCCGAGTCGCTGGCAGCCCGCGGCTTCAGCCTCGTACCCCTGTCGTTCGGCGAGCTGAGCTGGACCGAGTTGATCTCCAGCGAAGGCGAGGTGCGCGTGGGCATGAACGACGGCGTGGAGTATCTGCTCCGCTTCGGCGCCGTGGCGGGACGCGAGCAGAAGGACGAACAGGAGAGCGCCGCGTCTCAATCAAAGAAAACGAAAAACAAGAGCGAGGATGACAACGGCGAAACGGGAGAGGACGAGGAGCCCGCCGAGGGCGGCGTCACCCGCTTCTTGATGGTGGTCGCCCAGTACAACCCCGATCTGATCCCGCCGCCAGAGCTGCCGGCCCTGCCTGAGGAAGATGAACCCAAAGACGAGGCCGGCAACGGCGAAGATGACGTGCAAGCCGGAAGCGACGCAGATAGCGACGCCGAGAGCACAGCCGACGATGACGAGTCGGACGCAGATGCGGATGCGAAGCAAGAGAAGAAAGAGGACAAGAAAAAACAGGCCAAGAAGCGGAAGTCCAAGAAAGAGACCGAACGCGAACGCATCCAGAAAGAGCGCGAGCGGCTACAGAAGGAATACGAAGACAAGGTCAAGAAGGCCAAGGATCGCGTGGCGGAACTCAACCGTCGTTTTGCGGATTGGTACTATGTGATCAACGAGAGCACCTACCGCAAGATCCACCTGACGCACCAGGATATCATCAAGAAGAAAACGCCGCCCGCCTCCGGTACCAAGGACGATTCGTCGCACGACCATGCCGGCCACGATGCCGACCAGGACGAGACCGGCGCTGACCGTGCCGACGACGCCGGCTCTGAAGGCGCCGCCTCTGAAGGCGCCGGCTCTGACGAGGCCGGCTCCGAAGCCGATTCAGACCAGGGGGGTATCGCCAACGAGCCTGGCGAAGATCAGACGCCCGAGGATGCAGAGGAATCTGGGGCCCAGGAAAGCGGGGCCGATGCGACAGAGGGCAGCGAACCCGATTCGCCCTAAGGAGGCGAGCCTGGTATGATCAAGGGTGACGAACGCGAACCGGACTCCAGCCGGTGAACCAGAGGCCGAACAGTGCGAAGCCGTGCTCGAAGCGGCCGACAGCTCGAACGCAAACGAACGTGTGCCGGTGTGCGGAGCTGACATCGGAGTCTCGTCCTTGGCAGGCGGTTCCGGCTCGGACCTCGTCGAAAGAAGAGTAGGCGTGATGGCGGCCGCCAAGCGGCGGAGGATGGTGCATTGTGCAACGCCGGATAAGCCTTTTCGTTTGGGCTTCTGCGTCGGCAGTTTTGTTCGGGATGCCGACTCTCCCGAGCCGGTCGGCCGAAAACGGCCCGGCTTTGGCACCAGGCGGGTCCGGCGCCAAGGTGCCTGAATCCGCCTCAGCCGAGGTTGCGGCCCAGGTTGCACAAGACCAGGAGGCCCTCTCGGAGTTGCAGCCCCTGATTGGCGGCTGGAAGGGCGTTGGCCAACCGAGACGGGGCTCTGCGCAGGGGGCATGGTCGGAAGAGGCCGAATGGGCCTGGGACTTCGACCAGGGCCGGGCCGCCGTGGCGTTTACCGCCACCGGTTCCCGCTACTTCGCTGCGGGGCGTATTGTCCCAGGTACCGAGCCGGGGGAGTTGGTCCTGTATGTGCGCCTGCCCGCGGCAGATGGTTCTGAGAACAACCTTCTTGGCAACGATGCGCAGTCAGATCCCGATGAAGGAGCTGAAGAGTCGTCGCAGGCCCAGGGCGAGCAGGGTCCACTCGTAGTCTACCGCGGGCGCTCGATAGAAGGCCGCTGGGAGTTCACATGTGACGAGGTAGGACCGAGTACGGGCCACAACCCGCAAAAGATTGCCGCGGCCGTCGCGGCTGCGCCGGCGCGTGTTACCCTTCGACTCGTGGCCGAGGGGAAGCGGCTTGTGGTCTTGCTCGAGCGTCGCCTGGGCGAGTCGGAGCAATTCGCCCGGCTGGCCGAGATCGGCTATACGCGCAAAGGAAGCGGCTTCGGTCAAGGCGGCGGAGCCGGCCCAGAGTGCATCGTCACGGGAGGGCTGGGCACCATCGCGGTCGAGTACAAGGGCAAGACCTACTACGTCTGCTGCACGGGCTGCCGCGACTATTTCGTCGAGCATCCAGAAGAGGTGCTCGCACAATACCGCCAGCGCATCGAGCGGCAGAGCGAATCTCCCTGAAGCGGGCCCTCCAGTGAACGCATTCTCCACCGCCCCGGCGGGGGAACACTCTTGCTGCGCTGGGATGCGGAGGCTCGATCCTTGAGAGAATGCCGAGTGCAGGCTTAGGACCGGCTGGCATTGCCGCCGCTTCTGGTCCAGCCGCAACCGGCCAGGCGGGGCCGAAGATCCCCACAGCAGGGCTAAAGTATGCTCTAATAGGCCACGTGGCAGACCTCACTTGACCAGAACCTTCGCCTGCCCGCCATGCAACCATCTGACCCCAAGGAACCCCAAGGGCCCGATTTGTCTGGCCCGGTACCGCCCCCGCCGCCGGCCTCGGGCAGCAAGACGTTCGTTCATGGTGCCGTGACGCAGGCTAAGCCGGGCACGGGCACGATGCATGGCGCCGGGACGGAAATCCCATCCCGCCCCGACGTGGCATGGTTCGGACGTTACCGCGTGGTCGAGCAGCTTGGCTCCGGCGGGTTCGGTGTGGTGTATCGGGGTTACGACACGCAGCTCAACCGCGAGGTGGCCATCAAGGTGCCCCTGCGCGAACGCATTTCGACGCCCGAGCAGGCGGAGGCGTTTCTGGTCGAGGCCCAGAACTGCGCGCGGCTGGACCACCCGAATATCGTCCCCGTGTACGACGTGGCACGCACCGATGACGGGCTGTGCTACATCGTCTCCAAGTTCGTCGAGGGCGAGAGCCTGGAGCATCGCTTGGAGCGGCATCGCTTCACGCCCCAAGAGACGGCGCAGCTTCTGGCCTGTGTGGCCGATGCACTGCATCATGCCCATGAACGCGGGCTCGTACACCGCGACGTGAAGCCGGGCAACATTCTCATCGATCGGCAGGGGCGGGTATACGTCTGCGATTTTGGCCTTGCACTCCGCGAGGAGGATTACGGCCAAGGCGCCGAGTGGTGCGGCACCGTGTTCTATATGAGCCCGGAACAGGCTCGCGGCGAGAGCCACCGGCTCGATGCACGCACTGATGTTTACAGCCTGGGCGTCATTCTCTACGAGATGCTCACCGGCCGGCGGCCCTATCGGCACAACACGCTGGCCGAGGTTCTGGACGAGATCATCTCGCACGAGGTCAGGCCGCCGCGCCAGCTCGACGCGAGCATTCCGCGCGAGCTGGAGCGGATCTGCTTGAAGGCCATGGCCAAGCGAGCCAGCGATCGATTTACGACGGCTCGGGACCTGGCGGACGACTTGCGGGCTTGGGAGCAGCTTGGGGCTGTCGAGAGTGGCCGCAGCCGCGGTGCGTCTGGGGCTGCGGGAGGCAGCGGGGCGCCCCAGGCAGCGGGCGCCCCGGTACGTATCGTTCCCAAGGGGCTGCGTGCGTTCGACGCTGACGATGCAGACTTCTTCTTGGAACTTTTGCCTGGTCCGCGAGACAGGGAGGGCCTGCCGGAGAGCATTCGTTTCTGGAAACGTCGCTTGGAGGAGACGGATGCGGAGCAGACGTTTCGCGTGGGCCTTTTGTACGGTCCCAGCGGCTGCGGCAAATCTTCGCTGGTGAAGGCGGGACTGCTGCCACGGCTGGCACCGCACGTGCACAGTGTGTATGTGGAGTGCTCGCCGGACCAGACCGAGGCCCGCCTGCTCAGGCGATTACTCAAGGAGTTTCCGCAGCTTGGCAACGAGCCGAGCCTGCCCAAGGCCCTGTGGCGGTTGCGGCGGCGGAGCAGCTCGGGGAGCAGCCGTTTGGGAGACGGGCGCAAGCTGGTGATCGTGCTGGATCAGTTCGAGCAGTGGCTGCACGGCCGGGCGGTGGTGGAAGACACGCTGCTGGTCGAGGCGTTGCGGCAGTGCGATGGCTCGCACGTACAGTGCCTGCTGCTGGTGCGAGACGACTTCTGGCTGGCGGTGAGCCGTTTTGTGCGAGAGTTGGAGGTGCCGCTGCTAGAGGGGCAGAACACGGCGTTGGTCGATCTATTCGATCCGTTGCATGCCCGGCGGGTGCTGATTGCGTTTGGGCGGGCATATGGGTGTCTGCCGCCGGACCCCGCTCCGCTGAGCACGGAGCAGGAGCGTTTTGTCGAGCAGGTAGTTCAGGGGCTGGCACAGAATGGCAAGGTAGTTTCGGTCCAGCTTGCGCTGTTCGCCGAGATGTTCAAGGGCAAGCCTTGGGTGCCGGCTGCCTTGCGTCAGATGGGCGGCGTCTCTGGCATTGGCGTGACGTTTTTGGAGGAGAATTTCAGTGCCAGCACGGCGCCCCCAGAGCGGCGGCTGCACCAGCGTGCCGCGAGGATGGTGCTGAAGTGCCTGCTTCCGGAACGTGGTTCGGAAATCAAGGGCTATGTGCGGGCCGAGTCGGAGCTGCGTGCGGCCTCGGGCTATGCAGACAAACCGCGAGAGTTCGCCGATCTGTTGCGCATCCTGGACGCCGAGCTGCGGTTGATCACCCCCACCGAGCCGGAGCAAGAGGCGCACGCGTCCTCGGCATCGAGCGCTAGCGCGCGCTATTATCAGCTTACCCACGATTACCTTGTGCCGGCAGTTCGCGAGTGGCTGGTGCGCAAGCAGAAGGCGTCGCGCCGCGGCCGTGCCGAACTCCGGCTGGGGGAGCTGGCAGAGATGTGGTCTGGCCGGCCCGAGCCCCGCAACCTGCCATCCTTTTGGGAATGGCCCTACCTGCTAGTCTGGACGCGCCGGGCCGACTGGTCCGCCTCCCAGCGGCGGCTGATGCGCGCCGCGGCACGCCATCATCTGCTGCGTTCTGTGTTGTTGAGTATCGCTCTGGCGGTCGTGCTCGTGGCGTTGCAGCAGTGGCAGCTCCAGCGCCGTGCCCAGGCCGAGCATGCCAAAGGACTCGTAGGGCGGCTGCTCGATGCCAAGCTCGAGCAAGTACCGGCGATCGTGGGAGAAATGGCTGACTACCGCCGCTGGACCGACCCGGCCCTGCAAGCCGTGCTCTCCGATCCTCGCAGCACGCCCGCACAACAGCTCAATGCCGCACTAGGATTGCTGCCCACCGATGCCAAGCAGGCGGGCAGAATCTATGACCAGATGCTCCAGGCGGCGCCCGAGGATCTCTTGGTGCTGCGGGCAGCGCTTGCCTCGCATTGTGGGCCGTTCGTGCCCAGACTATGGAGCGTGGTGGGCAATCGCCGCGCAACAGACCTAGAGCGCGTGCGAGCCGCCGTGGCCCTGGCCGCTTTCGATCCGCCACTGTCACTGCCCGGTCCCGGCGAGGATGCCGGGAGGAACTCGGCTGGCAGCGGCGCAGGCAGTAAACTCGCAGGGGGCAGCCGGGCTGCTGGCGCAACCCCATCGGAGTCTTCCACCGCTGCTGGCAGCACGTCCTCTGCACAAGGTGGTGATCGAGGGGCTGAGCCTGCGGGTGCGGTCAAGAGGCGGCCTGCCGCGCGGCCAAGTGCTGCGGCCAACTGGCAGCGGTACGCAGCGGCGATAGCTGAATCGCTGGTGCGAGCGTGCACCGCCAGCCCCGGAGATCTCGGGCACTTTGTGCAAGGGCTCGAGCCGGTATCCAGCCTGCTGGCACGCCCGCTAGCCGACCAGTTGCGATCCGGCGCGGGACCATCGCCCCGCATGGCGGCACGCTTGGTGGCACGGCTCGCCAGCAACGATCCAGCGCTGCTCGCAGACCTTGCAGTGCATGCCAACCCGGAGCAGTTTGCCGAGCTGCTGCCCGCGCTGCGACGCACCCGCCAGGAGGTCGTGCCACATCTAGAGAAGGTGGCGCTTGAGCCGCTGCGCCCGGAATGGCCGGATGAACCGATCGATGCTCGCTGGGAGTCTGTGCCCGCGCAGGCAGCACAAATCGTCAGGCGTGCGCGCGGGCTGATCGAAGAGCGCTTCGCCTATTGCCTGGAGCTGCCGTTGGATGAGCTGTTGGGTGTGTGCCAGACGCTTCAGCCGGCGGGCTACCGGCCGATGCGGGTTCGCCCCTACATGGCCGACGGGGAGGTGCTGGCTGCGGTGTTATGGGCTCGAGACGGGCGCGGCTATGAACTGTTGGGGGCTGCCTCGGCCGACGAGATTAGCACGAAGCAGGCAGAGCTTGCCGAAGGCTGGGTGCCAGTGGACGTGGCGGGCTACGTTTCTCCCTCGCAGGGCGAGACAGGCCCAGATCGATACACTGCCGTGTGGGAAGCCAGCCAAGGCAGCCGGATCAAGAGCCGGATCTACGTGGGGACTGAAGACCCGAGGATCGCTGCCGATGCCCAGCCGGACGCACCGGAGTTGGTTTGCGTGAGCTTTCATGCCTTCCGGGCTGCCGACGGGAGGGTACGGTTCAGTAGCGTGTGGCATGAAGGGACTTTTTTGTGGTCAACGCGCTGGGGTGCATCGCACTCAGAGCTGCTGGGGCATCTGCACGCGGACAAGGTGCAGGTAGACATTTCGAGTTACCCCACCGGAGGGGCTGGCTTGCGGTCGGCGGCGGCAGAAGAGCGGCTGCGTCAGGCGGAGGCGGCGCTGGCCGCGGATCCGTCGGACGTGGCAGCCCGTCTGGAACGAGGGCAGGCACACTTCGCCCTCGGCAACGATGTGGCGGCCGTGGCAGACTTTGCGGTGGTCCTGGAGCGCGGCGAGCATCAGACGGCACTGTTCTATAGGGCTTTAGCGCGGGCACGGCAGAGTCAGTTCTCGCTTGCCGTGGCCGACCTGGCGCGCTTGCAGCAGCAGGGAGATACGTTGTTCGTGCGGGCGTGCGCACTCATCATCACCTGCCTGGCGAACCAGCAGCCCGTGGATCTCGAACCGCTGGAACGCCTGCTTGCACGCCGCTGGAACGATCCTAACGCTGTGTACAATACTGCCTGTGCCTACGCTGCCGCCGCGCAGACAATTGCCGCAGCAGATTCCGAAAGGGCGGAGCGGTTTGCCCAGCGGGCCGTGGAGCTGCTGAAGCGCACCGAGGCCTTGGGCGACCACTACAACGGCCTCATGGCCGCCGACGCGGATCTGGATGTTTTGCGCGGCCGCCCCGAGTTCGAGGCCATGGTAGAGCGGGGGCGGACAGAGCTGAGCTATGTTGTGCTGTTTCACGGGCTTGCCGAGCGCAGCTTCGTGCGGCTGGCAGGATTGGCACCCGAAGAGCATGACCAGCAAGCGCACACGCTCGTGCGAGATGGCTACCGCCCCACTGCACTGTCTGTGGTGCAGCCGGCAGCAGGGCGGGTGCCCGCGGTTGCCAGCGTTTGGCATCTGCCGGTCACGGACGTAGCTCGCCAGGACGCACACGCTGCCCGCCAGGCCCGCGCCCTGCTCGCCCTGGCGGCCTTGGAGCAGACCGACCAAGTCTGGCCAGCCCTGCGGCACAGTCCCGAACCGCGCATACGCGGCTTTCTGATGGACGCCTTCAAGGGTTGGAATGCCGCTCCGGCTTGGCTCTGTCGGGCCGTGCTCGAGCTGCCGCCCGATGGCAACGCCGTATCAAACGTACCTTCAACCAGCATGCAAGACGCCGATTGGCAACGCCACCTCTTCGACCCTGAGATTTCGGCGGCACGCGCGGCAATTCTCGTGCTAGGCGGCTTCTCGCTGGATCAGATTCCCAGAGACTTCCGTAAACCGCTGGTCGATCAGCTTCTGGCCCTTTACAGAGACCATCCCGACGCCGGCCTGCATGGTGCTGCCGAGTACGCCCTGCGTCGCTGGAAGCAGGCGGAAAGACTTGCTGCTGTCGACCAGGAACTGGCTTCTCACGAACCCATCGGCCACCGCCGCTGGTACGTCACCAGCCAGGGGCACACCTTCGTCGTCCTGCCGGGTAGTGCCACATTCTGGATGGGTTCGCCCCAAGGCGAACAAGACCGCAACACTTACGAGCTGCGCCATTGGCGCCGCATCAGCCGCACGCTCGCCGTGGCCTCCAAAGAGGTCACTGTCGCCCAGATGAAGCAATTTCGGCCCAACATCTCCTACCTTCCCAAGTACAGCCCCCATGCCGACAGCCCCGTTAACTATGTCACCTGGTTCGAGGCGGCTGAGTATTGCAACTGGCTCAGCCAGCAAGAGGGCATCCCTATCGACCAATGGTGCTACGACCCCAGCCAGGAGTTCAAAGACGGCATGGTCCTCAAGTCGAATTACCTCGACCTCGCCGGCTACCGACTGCCCACGGAGGCTGAGTTCGAGTTCGCCTGCCGCGCCGGTACCACCACCAGCCGCTACTTCGGCGATAGCGAGGCTCTGCTGACCAGCTATGCCTGCTTCTCGCCGAACAGCCAAGGGTCGGGTACCTTCCCTGTCGGCTCCCTGCTCCCCAACGATTGGGGCCTGTTCGATACACTTGGTAACGTGTGGGAATGGTCCCAAGAAGCCTACTACACCTACGTCCCCTCAGACGATGGCAACGCCCGCGACGACCTCGCCGACACTCAGCCCGTCGTCGATTCATTGCGCCGCACCATGCGAGGCGGCGGCTTCGACTACCATCGTGAAGACGTTCGCGCAGCGCGCAGGCTCGCTTACGCACCCGGAAACGCTTATAACTCGCTCGGCTTTCGCGTGGTTCGTACGCTCCCCTAAGGCACCCGCTCGGCCTCAGCCATCGCACTGCGCGAACCGCTCCCCGCTCACCAACTCGCCCGCCAAACCGCTTGCCCACTCATGACCGCCACCGTCTCCGCCCCCCCCAACGTCTTGCATCTTCATCCGGCCGACAACGTGTGCATCGCCGTACGCGACCTGGAGGGCGGTATACACGTCGCCGCGGCAGGCCGCAGCGTAGCGCTCACAGGACCCGTGCGCATGGGACACAAGATCGCCCTGGAGAGCATCCGCAAGGGCGAACGGGTGCTGCGCTATGGGCAGACCATTGGATTTGCCACCTGCGACATCGAGCCTGGCGATTGGGTACACGTGCACAACCTGCACGCGGGCACCTTTGGGCGAGACTACGCGTTCTGCGCCGAGGTGCCTCCCGATCCGCCGCCGCTCGAGGGACGCACGTTCCAGGGCTACCGCCGTGCCGATGGCCGCGTGGGCACACGCAATTACCTGGCTGTGATCTCAAGCGTCAATTGCTCGGCCAGCGTCAGCCGCTACGTAGCACAGCGTTTTGACCAGAGCTTGCTGGCCCAGTTTCCCAACGTCGATGGCATCCTGCCGCTTGTGTACAAGGGGGGATGCGGGCTACAGTTCGGCGGTGCCGACCACCAGCAGCTTACCCGCGTGTTGGCCGGATTCGCACGGCACCCCAACGTGGGAGGGTACTTGCTCATCGGTCTGGGCTGCGAGACGGCAACTTTACCTTACCTGGTCGATCAAGGCGGGCTCGTGCAGCTTGGTGCACAGCGCAGGCTGCCGCCGGTACTCTCCATGCAAGAGTGTGGAGGCACCCAGAAGACGATCGAAGCCGCCTTGCGGCAAGTGGCGGCGATGCTGCCCCAGGTGAACAACGTACGGAGAGAGAGCGTCCCCGCCAGCGAGATCGTGCTTGGCCTCGAATGCGGCGGGTCGGACAGCAACTCGGGCGTTACGGCCAATCCGGCCCTGGGTGTAGCTTGCGACCTGCTCATCGCCGCTGGAGGAACGGCCATCCTCAGCGAAACTCCCGAGATCTATGGTGCTGAGCATCTCCTGACGCGGCGTGCCCGCACGCCAGAAATCGCCCAGAAGCTTGTCGATCGGATCCGCTGGTGGGAGCGCTACACGGGCATGTTCGGAGTGCAGATAGACAACAATCCATCGCCCGGCAACAAAGAGGGGGGCCTGACCACCATCTACGAAAAGTCTCTGGGGGCTGTGGCCAAGGGCGGCTCCCAGGCCCTCTCTGGCGTCTTTCTTTATGGCGAGCCCATCACGGCCAGGGGACTGGTGTTCATGGACTCTCCGGGTTTCGATCCGGCCAGCGTGACCGGCCTTGTGGCCAGCGGGGCCAATGTCGTGGCCTTCACTACGGGCCGCGGAAGCTGCTTTGGATGCAAGCCCGTTCCGTCGATCAAGATCGCCACCAACACACCCATGTATGAACGCATGATCGACGATATGGACCTCAACGCAGGCGTGATCCTCGAAGGCGTCTCTGTAGCCGAGGTCGGACGGCAGATCTTCGAAATGGTTCTCGAGGTGGCCAGCGGCCGTAAGACCAAGAGCGAGTTGCACGGCGTGGGCGAAGAGGAATTCGTGCCTTGGAGCATCGGGCCGACGCTCTAGCAGGGCAAGATGGTACCGCTCGCGTGAATGTGGGCGTGCTCTTGGACAACTTCACCCCCAAGCCCAGGGCGATTGCACCATAAGTCAGTTTCCGAGAAGGACTTGTTCGAGATAGCTTTCGTCCCAACCGGCGGTGAGGCGCTTGTTCTTGAT
>FWPU01001596.1_pt1 | contig 67573 bp, 58 predicted proteins | sample 2228361 | NCBI WGS metagenome assembly FWPU01 (sample SAMEA103939777, study PRJEB20133) | metagenome
TATAAATATGGAGTATAAAAAAGAAGAATGGCAAGTAATAATTGAACTACTCCAAGAGGTAGATCTTCAACTTTTATATCGCCTTGCAAGAAGGATGTTTTATTATTTATTTATAAAAGAGGGTTCTAAGATTGAAAATCTCTTAGAAATACTGCAATTTCCTTCTGATTTGGAAGAAGCTCAAGACCTTTATGCAAATGTTCCAAATCCAAAGGTCTCCCCCTTTAGATTGCTTAAATTTTCTGAAATTGTTTTTCAAAAGGCAGGAGAATACCTGCCTTCAGAGGAAATTTCAAAACAACTTTCCCTATGGATGGCTCAAGAAAGGACAAGGTTTTTATCTATTGTGACAGAAAATCCAAATGCTTCACTCCAAGAAGTTAAAGAGGCATTGGATAGATTTGATAAAATGACAAGGACTGAAAACCCCCTTTCCCCCGATGAAAGGATTGCTATAAGGGTTGCCTTGACAAGAAGGTTTTTATCTAATAATCTTCCTTATATAAGGGTTGCTAAAAATTATATAAAAATTCAAGATTTTTACCAATTATCTAAAAACATTATAGGAAGTGCAAGGGGAATTGGAAAGGTTGGGGGGAAAAGCGCAGGAATGCTTTTGGGCTATTCCATATTAAAAAATGAAGGAGAAAAAAATAAGGAATTAGAAAAAATAAAGCTCCCTAAAAGCTGGTTTATAACTTCTGATTCAATTATGGAATTTATTCACCATAATGCCTTAGAGGAGATTACAAGTTTAAAATATTTGGAACCAGAAGGAATAAAAGCTGGCTATCCCTTTTTGCAACAACTTTTTAAAAATTCCTATTTCACCCCAGAGATAATAGAGCAATTGGATAAAATGCTTGATGAAATTGGAGATAAGCCAATAATTGTAAGGTCTTCATCTCTTTTGGAGGACGCCTTTGGAGCTGCTTTTTCAGGAAAATACAAAAGTTTATTTTTGGCAAATCAAGGAAACAAAAAGGAAAAATTGGAGGCGTTGCTTGATGCCATATCGGAAATCTATGCTTCTGTTTTTTCCCCAGATCCCATAATTTACAGAAGAGAAAGGGGGCTTTTGGACTTTGATGAAGAAATGGCTATCTTAATTCAAGAAGTTGTGGGAAGACAAGTTGGGAATTATTACTTCCCCCTTTATGCTGGTGTTGCCTTTGGGTATAATGAATTTAGATGGTCTCCAAGGATTTCAAAGAGGGATGGAATGATAAGATTGGTCTTTGGTTTAGGGACAAGAGCTGTGGATAGAATTGGAGATGACTACCCTACCCTAATTTCTCCCGGGAAACCCAATTTAAAACTAAATTTAAGGGTTGAAGATGTAATAAGATACTCTCAAAAAAAGATGGATGTAATTAACTTAAAAAACAATACCCTTGAAACCATTTCCGTTGAAGAAATAATAAAAAAATTTGGAAATTTAATCCCAAATATATCCCAAATATTATCAATTTTTGATGGGGAGGTCTTAAAAATTCCCTATGGGGCTATCTTTGATCCAACAAAATGTGAGTGTTATGTAACATTCCATGGACTTTTTGAAAAAACACCTTTTCTTAAAATTATGGGGGAAATCTTAAACATTCTTGAAAATACCCTTGGCTACCCTCCAGATGTGGAATTTGCTTGTGATGGTGGATCCCTTTACTTTTTGCAATGCAGACCCCAAGCTGTAACATTCCAAGAAGAACTCGTAAATATTCCAAAGGAAATAGAAAAAAATAAGATACTCTTTAGCACAAATAGATTTGTAACCTCTGGTTTAATTAAAGGAGTTGAATGGATTGTCTATGTGGATCCAGAAAAATATGTTGAAATACAAGATTTATCCCATATAAAAGATGTAGCCTCAGCTATAAGTAATTTAAATTACATATTGCCAAAAAAAAGGTTTATTTTAATTGGTCCAGGCAGATGGGGTTCCAGAGGAGATGTTAAATTAGGAGTTCCAGTAAAATATAGCGATATTAATAATACAGCAATGCTTATTGAATTAAGTTTTAAAACAGGAGATTATGAGCCAGAACTTTCCTTTGGTACACATTTCTTTCAGGACTTAGTAGAATCAAATATAAGTTATTTGCCAATTTTTCAAGAGGGGATGAGTTTTTTAAAAAAAGATTTATTTTTGGATTCCCAAAATGAATTAATAAATTTGCTTCCCCAATATTCCCATTTGGAGGAAGTTTTAAAGGTCTATAATACAAAAAGATATTTAAATAATTCAACTCTTTCTGTTTATATGGATGGAAAAGAGGATAAAGCAATTGGATTTTTTGAATCAAATTAAAGAATGGAAAAAGCCCTTTTAGTTGGAATTTATTTTAATAAAAGAGAAGAAGAAAATATTAAAGAAAACTTAAAGGAACTATTTCTTTTGGCTAAGACATTAAATTGCCAAATTTGTGGGGAAATTATTCAAAGAAGGGAGGCACCCGATCCAAAAACTTATATTGGAAGGGGAAAAGGAGAAGAAATTTCAAAAATTGTAAGAGAACTTGATATAAAAACAGTAATATTTGAAGGAGATTTATCTCCATCTCAAGTTAAAAACTTAGAAGATATGTTTGGTTGTAAGGTTATAGATAGAACTTGGTTAATCCTTTCCCTTTTTGCTCAAAAAGCCAAGACAGAGGAGGCAAAGGTGCAAGTTTCCTTGGCACAATATGAATATTTATTACCTAGGTTGACAAAGCAATGGACACACCTTTCCAGACAATGGGGAGGAATTGGAACAAAGGGAGTAGGAGAAAAACAACTTGAACTGGATAAAAGAGCCATTAAAAATAGGATTGACCATTTAAAAAGTTGTTTAAAAAACATTGAAAGAAAGAGAGATATTACCTTCAAATCCCATAAAAACTTTCCAAGGGTTGCCCTTGTGGGATATACAAATGCAGGAAAATCCACCTTGTTTAATCTTATAACCAAATCAAAAAACTTTGTTTCACCTATGCCTTTTTCTACCTTGGATCCAAAAGTAGCAAGGATTTCTTCTGGAAAAATTCCTATTCTCTTTAGTGATACCGTTGGTTTTTTAAGAAATCTTCCCCACCATTTAATTGCTTCTTTTAAATCAACCTTAATGGAAGCAATTTATGCGGATATTGTTTTACATATAATCGATAGAAGCCATCCAAATTTTGAAGAACAAGCAAGAATTGGATTAGAAACCCTTGAAAATTTAAAAGTGCCAAAGGAAAAAATAATAAATCTTTATAATAAAGCAGATTTAATCTTTTCAAATGAAAACGTCCCTTTTCCTTATATTTCTGCCACAAAGGGATGGGGGTTGGAAAATTTATTTGAAATAATTGAAAAAAATATAACAGGGAAATTTTTAATAATTAAAAGGAAATTTCCTTTAACTGAAAAGGAAAACTTAAATGTTTTTTTAAGAAATAATTGTGTAGTATCTTTAAAGAATATGAATGGCTTTTATGAGGTAGATGTTTGGGTTCGGAAAAACCCCTATACTTCTTAGGATACATTCTTTTAATTTTAATAATATCCTTACTTCAATTAAAAAGAACAAAGGAAAGGGAAAATTATTTTTTAGCTGGTAGGAAGCTAAACTCAATTTTAATTTTCTTTACAATCCTATCCACTTCAATTGGTTCTTCTTCTACAATTTTGCTGTTTTTTTTGGTTTCAAAATATGGATTTTGGGGAACATTTTTAGAGCTGGGAGGTGGCTTTGGACTTCTGGTCCTGGGAATATTTTTTGCAAGAAAAATAAGGGAAACAGGCAGTTTTACTCTGCCTCAAATTCTTGGTTTAAAATTTGGTGAAAAAGTTCGTATTTTTTCTTCTTTTTTTGTAATAATTGCTGAAATATTATGGCTTTCATTAATATTTAAAGCCCTTCAAACAATTGTATCTTTTAATCCCTTTATTTTATATCCTTTAATTTTTTCATTTATTTTATCAATATCCATTGGAGGTCAGTGGGCACTTGCTTTGACAGATTTATTTTATGGATTGATTATCTTTTTTGGTTTTTTTATTTCCTATTTTTTTAATATCCCTATAAGGGAAAGCTCTCTTACCTTTGAAAAAATAGAGCCAACTTTTTTAATCTTCCTCTTCCTTTCGACATTCCTTCCCCATATTGCTGGCTCTGATATTTGGGGGAAAATACTATCTTCAAAAGATAAAAGTTCTGCAAAATTGGGCACAATAATGGCTGGTTTTGGAAAAATTTTTTGGGCAATTTTGATTTTTTTAATTATATTAAAATTTAAAATTAAACCTGATGGGGATAATACAATCTTAAATTATGTATTTTCTTTTTCAAAACCCTTGGGCTTTATTTTAATTTTATCCCTCTTTTCAGCCCTCCTTTCCTCTGCAAACTCTCTGCTCCTCACTGCTTCCACAATTTTTTCAAATGATATTATTAAAAATTTTAAAAATAAAAAGACCTTGACCTTGATTTTAGGTTTAATTTCCTTTGGTTTTGCCCATTTTTCTCCAGATATCTTATTTATATTTAAAAAAAGCTATTCCTTTTTTTCAATATCCTTATCAATCCCTGCAATTTTATCCCTTTTTAATTTTAAAATGAAAGAAAATATTTTAATTGGATTGATATTTATATCAGGGATATTAGCCATAATTTTGCCATTTCTTTATGCCTTTTTAATTTCAATTTTGCTTTATTTTATTCTTTTCCTTTTAAAAAGATGAAATTTTTATTACTTTTAATTTGTTAATAAACAAAGGGAGGGAAGATGAAAAAATATTTTATTTTGGTTTTATCTTTATTTATGCTTTATGGTTTTAAGCCCTGTGAACACTCTTCAGGGAAAGATGGAGTTTGTAGCATAAACTTTAAAGATGTTGTAAAAACAGAAGAAGGAACTGTAAAGGGAAAAATAGTTTGCAAGATGTGCGATTTGAAGAAGAGTGATAAATGCCAAAAGGTTCTTTTAACTTCAGAGGAAAAAATTTATGAATTTTGCACCTGCTCAAATAAAAACAAAGAAGTGGAAAACCTTTCAGGAAAAAATGTGGAAGTTAAAGGAAAAATTTGTCATTTAAAAAATGGGACAATTCAGATACATTCTGAATCAATTAAAATAATTTAAATTTACATTGCTTTTAAAAAATCTTTAGCATTTTTGCGAAAAAATTTTTAATAGCTAATAAATTCTAAATTTAGAAGATTTGAATCTTTCTCTTGAAATTCGCAATCCAAGTGTATTAATTTTTTGTTGTCTTCTGCACTCCATCTATACCTTGAAAGATTTTTTTCTTTGGAAAGGGTTTTCCCCACAAGTAAACCTTTTCCAAGGATTAAGATAAAAATTTTTTTCATAAGTATTTTAATTATACCATATTAAAAAAATAAAAATTTTTTTCTTAGCCATATCTTATCAAAAACAATTTTTAGTTAAAATAAATTCTATCCAAATTTATTTTCTTTGTAATTTTTCAAAAATTGAATCCCAAAGAACTTGAGCGAAAAAATTTTTTCTCTCTTTTTAAAAAATTAAAATAATAGTTGTGTAAAATTGAGTTAAATGTTAATATTAATATATGAAAATAGAGGACTTTGTTTTTGGTGAAATAAAGATTGATGGAATAATTTATAATAAAGATTTGATTTTAACCCCAAGGGGGATTTTCCCAAACTGGTGGAGGAAAGAAGGACATAAAATTTGTTGGGATGATTTGTCCTTTTTAAATTTTGAAGGTATAAAATATTTAATTGTTGGAACTGGTTGGTCAAATGCAGTAATGGTTATGGATGATTTGAAAGAAAAAATGAAGGAATTAAATGTTGAAATTATAACCGTAAATTCCCAAAAGGCACCAAAAGAATATGAACCAATAAAAAATGAAGCAATTTTGGCTTTGCACTTGACCTGTTAATTTTTTATTTTAAAAAAAGCTAAATCCTTGATTTTTAAATTAGTCCCAATTTCTTCATGAAAATCCAATCTTATAAATCTTCTTTTGCTTTGAATATTATATGAAGGAGAATAGGACAAGGGAATTAAATATTTTCCATACTTGGAAGGATTAAAATATTGAGAATTTTCCTGTTGAAAAAAAGTATATAAATCATTTGCCCAAAAAATTTGTATTTTATTTTCTACTCCATTTATATCAATAAAAAAATATTCTGCTTTAATATTTGGAGGCACTTCAAAGACAATATATGGATCTTCTCCTTTTACTTCCCAAAAATCACCATTTTTTTTAAAATCATTTTTATGAACTACATATATTTTTTCAAAAGCAACCTCTTTTTTAAGTTTTTTTTGAATTTAAGAAATAGAGGCACCCCAGGAAGCAGGAAGCCCTTTTAAATCTTTTAAAAAAAATGGTTTATTTAATAGCTTTATTTGATCTTTTAAATCCCTTATTTTATAAATACCATCTAACCTTTTCTCTTCTCCTTTTTTAATCATCCAAACATAACCATATTCATCTTCAAAAGGGATAAAATTTTCCATAAGGTAAAAATATACAAGAGGTGCTCTAAAGGGTAAAGGTCCCCCATCAAATAAATAGTTTTCTGAAAAAATAAGTGCCAAAAGTGGCTTATTTTTCTTTAAGTCCTTTAAAATTTCCCTTTGCTGGCGTATACTTGAAATGTCATAAATTGTTGCATTTCTTGTAGGTGGCTTTTTGTTTTGGAAAAAATAGTCGGCAATGTGATTTGTGCAATCATAATATGTCTCTTCTTTTGAAATTATTTTATCCAAAACATCTTTTATTCTTTTCTGCCTCAAAATTTGATTTTTATCCATTATTACATCTTCCCCAACACAGTAAATTCCCAAATCTTTACCTGAAATTGTGCTTTCTGGTTTAACTATATATTTTTGTTTTAAAATTTTTTCTGAAAATCTTAAAGAAATTTCCTGATTTCCAAAAATCCCAAGAAATATAGAAAAAATTCCAAGGAAATATACTCTTTTAATATTTTTAAGGAGAGGGTAAAAGATTAAAGGAATTCCAAAGATTATTAGGGCATTTGGGACATAGGGCCTTGACAATTCTATTTTATCTATTCTGCCTAAAGCTCTTGGGATTTCAAAGGTGCAAATTAAACTTAAAGAAATTGCTAAAATAAATAATTTTGGATTTGATTTTAATTCTTTTCTTTTGAAGTAAATTAAGAACAAAAAAGGTATGAAAATAAATAACCAGCCAAACCTTACAAATTGCCAAAGGGGACCCAATGTCACCCTTTCCTTCCCTTGAGGGTAATCCCACTTTATCCCCTGTGCTTGAACATTTACCTTTGCATTGTCAAAAAAATATTTAAGTTCATTTAATATAATTTTTTCAAAATCAGTGAAAAGAAATAAAAAAACAAATAATACAAAGAAAACTAAAAATGAAATAAATAAAATTTTTTTAGATTTCTTAAAATTATGGTAAAGGGAGTAAAATACAAAGGGAGACATACCTAAGACAAAGGGGACTCCATCGGGAATATTATAAAAAACAATTAAGAGGGAAGAAAAAAACCAGAGCCAGAAAGTATAAATTTTATCTGTTTTAAATTTCAATAAAATCAAAAAAATTGAAAAACCAAGGGGAAGTAATGTTTGATTATTTCTATAATAAAAGTATGCTGAAAAAGTAATTAAAAAAGAAGGCAAATCTAAAATCCATGCTCTTAAGGAAAAGAAGGTAATAAGAATAAAAAATGAAGAAAATAAATTTCCTATGGCAACAAGCCCAGAATAACTTCCATCATAAAAAAGGGAACTAAAAAATCCCGGGAGGTAATTTAATAATCCATAAGCGGGCTGGAAATCAAGAAATGGGAAAAGGGATTTTTCCTTTAAAAGAAACCAAGGAAGGAAATAATGCCCCCCATGAAAATCATCTGTAAAAACATAAGGCAAATATGCTGGTTCGCTTAAAAGAAAAAATAAAATTAAAATTAAGGAAAATGGGGAGAGAATTTTTTCTTTCTTTTTTATAAATCTTGAAAATAAATCAAAATAAGTAACTCCCGCAAAAAGAATTAAAATTAAATATAAAGTAGGTTTATATGAAAGATAAGTGGTTATACCATTTTTAAGCCTTATCACAGGGGATAAGAAAATAGAAAGTAAAAATGGAAGTAAGAGTTGACTTAAAAATAAAATTGTATTCAACCTGTATATCAAGTATTTTAAAAAAATAAAAAAAGCAAAGATTAATAAGAAAAAGAAAATTATTATAAAATTTTTTAAAAAAAGAAGATTTACTCTTCCAAAAAATATTGATAAACCAAAGCCAGAAAAAATTGAGAAGAGGACAATTAAATAAAGATTTGAAAAAAAATTAAAAATTTCATCTTCTTTTATCTTTTTATTTTCTAAAAATTTTAAGGCAAAAAATTTTATCAAATTGTCTAAAATTGCAAAAAAAAGGGATAAAAATAAAAGATATTTTAAATTTTCAACTTTTATTGTCTGACCAAGAAAAATAAAAAATGGAATGAGTGAAAGCAAAGAAAAATAGTTTGAATTTTCTAAAAGATTTTGATTTTTAGCCAAAAAAATGTTTATTTTCTTTAAAAATAAAAAGGAAATAAAAAAAACAATAATTGAAAAATATATAGCAATAAAATCAGAATCCTTGTTTTCAAAATTGTATGCACTTTGACCAAAGGTTGGCTCAAAATATTTTTGAGGAAATTTTCCCAAATTTTCCCAGAACCAGTATCCGGAAGAAAAGGATAAGATAACAGATTGAATTAAAATTATTATAAAGGTAACTTTTGGAAGGACCATTTCATCATCCTTATTTTTAAAGGATATAAAAAAAATCAAAAATAATGTTAAAAGCAGTAAAATAAAAACCATCTCTTATAAATACGAAAGGAAATTTTATTTTATCTACAGCAAAAGGCATAAAAAATTTTTATTGTCCTGCTTCAGAGAAAAAGGACAATGGGGAGATGTACTATTAAATTCAAAAATGGATTTATTCTAGAAGATAGAATTAAATGAAGCTTTAGGGTTTATAAAGAGATAAGAATTCTTAAAGAAAAATTTAAAGAATAAATTTCTTTATTTTTAATATAAATCTTTATAGAAAGATATAAAATTCCTATTTTTGGTTGCAAATTTTTAACTTACTCTTTTGAAAGCATTTTAAAAAAGCCATCCTCTTCTTGTTCTGGATATTCCCTCTTTATTTGACAAAAATCACAATCTACACCTACCTTTTTTTCTTCAAATTCTTCCCTCAAATTCTTTGCATATTCACTTTCCCATATCTCTTTAAAATCTTCTTTTGCAATATTTCCTAAGGGTTTCCTCATCCAAGTCATACAAGGAACTATGTCCCCATTTGGATGGATTGCAACGGTATAAAAGGGTCTTTTGCAATATAATTTTTTATTATTTTCATCAAATAAATCAACTTTTTCAGGGGACTCTCTTAAATATCCAATGCTTTTTATACCCTTTTCTTTACACCAATTTTCCAAAAAAACCTTAAAATCCTTAATTTTTTTCCAATATTTTTCTTCCTTAAAACTTTTTATTTTTGCACCTTTGAAGGTTGTAACTGTTCTTATATCAATAAAAGAAACATTAAATTTTAAAGAAAAGTTTAAAAAATCCTCCACTTCATCAATGTTTTCTTCTGAAACTGTCATAATTAATCTTAAAAGGGGATTTTGAGCATTTTTTTCTCTTTTTAGCTTTATTAGTAAGTTTATATTTTCAATTAATTTTTCAAAGCTTGCGCCAACTCTTATTTTTTCATAGGTCTTACTTTTTACTCCATCTATGGAGATCCCTATTCTTGATATTCCATTTTCAATTAAAGAAGAAATTATGCTTTCATTAAGTAAAATCCCATTTGTAATTAATTCAGTAAAGGGAACAGCTTTTCCCCTTAAAATTTTTAATCTTTCCTTAAAATCCTTTAAAAGGAGTGGTTCTGTAAGACAAGATAATGCTACATATTTGGCAAAGGGAAATATTTGATTAGAAATTTTTTCAAAAACCCAAAGGGGCATTTCAATTTTTTTCAATTTTTTTACTCTTTCATCAGAAAAGGCACACATCCTACAAGAAAGATTGCATTTATTAATTTGATCCATAAAAACTTCTAAGAACCTACCTTTCATCTCCAAAATTTTTTAGTGCCTCCTCTGCTGCATTTTTTTCTGCTTCCTTTTTACTAAAACCCTTTCCTTTTCCATAAAAATTTCCATTTATATAAACTTCAACTGTGAAAATAGGATTATGGGCTAGACCTTCTAACTCTTTTATTTTATATTCAGGTAATTTATATCCCTTCTTTTGACAAATTTGCTGAAGCTTGGATTTAGGATCTAAGGATACTAAAATATCCCTTTTTTCCTTCAATACTTCTTCTAAGAGGGGTTCTAAAAATTTTTTGGCTTTTCTTAAGCTTCTCTTTAAAAAAATATATGCTAAATAAGCTTCAAAAGCATCTGCTAAAATTGTTGCCTTTTCCCTTCCTCCACTCTTTTCTTCTCCGTTACTTAAAAATATTTTTTTATCAATTCCTATTTTCTTTGCTAAAAGGGATAAATTTTCTTTGGAAACAAGGTAACTTTTTATTTTAGTTAAAGAACCCTCTTCCATTTCAGGAAATTTTTCATATAAAAAATTGGAAGTTATAAAATTTACTATGGAATCCCCTAAAAATTCTAATCTTTGATTGTCTTCTTTCAAATTTTTTTCATTTGCATAGGAGGGATGGATAAAAGCTAAAATTTTTCTCATCTTTTTATTTTAAATTATAAAAATCTTTGGGTCAAATAATTAAAAAAATTTAAATATTTCCATCAAAATAATTTATATATGAATAAAAAAAGCCCTAATAAAATATAAAAACTATCTAAATATAAACTAAATCTGACCCCTCCAGGAATTATTTTCTTTTGAAAAAGTTTATAGTAAAATAAAATGTGTAAAGGGAAAAAAAGCCAAACTAAAGGGTAGTTTTTAAATATACTTATAATAAAACCTAAGATAATTAAAAAGCAAATTAAAATAAATAAAAGATTAAAAAGGAAGACACTTTTTTTTACTCCAAGGAAGATGGGGATTGTCTCCTTTCCTACCATCCTATCCCCTTGCAAGTCCTTTAAATCATAAATTATTCCTCTGCATAAGAATATAAAGAAAAATAAAAGGGGTACAATTAAAAATTCCAAACTCAGGGGCTTTTTGGAAAGAGTTTGATAAAAGAGAGTAGAAAGAATTGCCCATGCAGAAGCAGTGAAAATGTCTTTAGAACAAGGTATTTTTAAAAGAGGCGAAGGTATAAGGTAAAGAATCCCCAAAAGGGAAGCAAAAAATAAAAAAATTCCTAAACAAATTGAATAGTAAAAAGAAAAAACTATGCTTAAAAATAAAAAGAAATAACTTAATGTTTTAAGCCATCCCTTATTTTTTTCAATAAAAATTTGTTGAGCTGGCTCATTTATTTCTTGTGCTCTCTTTTCAGAAAAGGTATTTAGGATATGAAAACTAAAAAGAAACATTGGTGCTATGAAAAAAGATAAAAGGGGAATATCTAAATCTAATAAATTTGAAAGGATATAAATTAAGGATAAACTTGAAAAAAAGATTAAAAAGTTTGACCTTGACAAAAAAGCTAAGGCCTTCCATAAAACTTTCCATAATCCCCTTGCTCTTAATTCAATTAATCTTTCCAAAACCCTATTTATTAGCCAATTGGGAGTGGAAGCCCCAGCAGTAACCCCAATTTTTTTATAATATTTTAAGTCCTCATTTATGCTATTTTCATCTTCTAAAAGATAAACAGGGATTCCCGTTTCTTCTATAATCTCCTTTAATCTTTTTGTATTTGCAGAAAAGGAGCCCCCAACTACAACCATTGCATCCATCTCCTTTGCCATATCTTTTGCCTCTTCTTGTCTTAAAGAGGTGGCATCACAAATAGTTTCATAAGTTTCTAAAGAGGGATTTTTTTCTTTTAAAATTTTTGCAATTTCCTGATAAACTTCATAAGAAAAAGTTGTTTGGGCTAAAAGGATTGCTTTCCCTTCAATATTTAAATTTTTGGCTTCTTCTAAGGAAGATAAGCAAATGCTATTTTCTCCTGCATAACCCAAAATCCCCTTTACTTCTGCATGTTCTTTATCTCCAATTAAAATTACCTTCTTGCCTTCATTTTTTGCTTTTTTTGCTTGGGCTTGGACTTTACCTACCCGAGGACAAGTACAATTTACAATTTCACATCCCTTTTCTTTTAACTCTTTTAAGACTCCTGGTGTTACCCCATGAGCCCTTATTACAACAACCTCATCCCCTTTTAAATCCTCTATTTCTACACTTTTAATTCCAAGTTTTTTGAGGATTTCTAAAACTTGAGGGTTATGGATTAGGGGTCCCAAAGTTACCACATCTCTTTTATCTTTATATTTTAATGATAATGCCCCTTCAAGGGCTTTCCTTACCCCCATACAAAAACCTGCTTTTTTTGAAACTTTTATGCTCATCTTTTCCTAAAAATATTTTTAAACTTCTCTACTAAGTTATGTAACTTCCAAACCTTTGAAGAATAAATTTGCATAAGAATTGAATTTAATCTTTTAATTTCATTATATGTTGCCTCAATATGTTTTGAACTTTCTTCCAGTTTTTCCTTTAAGTCAATTATCTCCTTTTTATAGTTTTTCTCCTGTCTCATTAAATTTTCCTTTTGATTTCTTAATTCATCCTTTTCAAAATTCAATTTTTCCCTTTCCTTTTTTATAATTTCAAATTCCCTTTCAATTCTTTCTTTTTCCCTTAAGTTTTCCCTTATCTTTTCTTGTAAAAACCAAATTTCACCTTTTTTAATTTCCAAATTCCTTTTTAATTCAAAATTTTCATCCTTTAAATTTTTTATAACTTTTTCTTCTATTTCAAAAGACCTGTAATTTTTTGTAATTTCTAAAACTTCTGCCCTTTTTTTATGAAAATAATCTTTTTTTTCTGGTTCAAAACCTAAGGAATGGGTTTCTTTAAAATTTCTATATTCACAGGTTATTTCCTTAATGTGATAAAAAAAGGTTTTTCTTGAAAACCTAATTAAAAGCTCCCAATCCTCAAAAATATCTAAATTTTCATTAAAATATCCATAGGTATCAAAAAGTTTCCTTTCAAAAAGAATTGTTATAAGAGGAATATAGTTATCATAAAGCAAAAGATCTCTATCAAAATCCATACTATAAGAGATAACCTTATCTTTTAATTCATAATTCCCTCCAACTGAATTATATTCATAAATAGAAGACAAGGCATCTGAGTAAACCAAGGAACCCTTTGATTCATAAATTGCTTTTGAAAGGGTGTTAAAATGGTGGGGATAAAACAAATCATCGTCATCTAAAAAAGCTACAAAGTCAGTTTTTAATTGTTTTATGCCAAGATTTGCAGCAAAACTCCTTCCCTTTCCACATTTTAAGATTTCTATGGGCAAAGAATCTTTGTATTCTTCTAAGGAAAATTCCATTTCTCCATCATTTACAACAATTATCTTATCCAGTTTATAAAGGCAATTTTTAACAGAGTTTAATGCTTCTTTTAAGAGGAAAGGCCTATTTTTAGTTCTTATAACTAAACCAATAGAAATATTTGGAGCTTCATAAAATTCCCCATCCCTTACAAATTCAGTTATGGGAAATTTTAAAATGTCTTGAAATTTGTATGAAAGATACCCTTCTACATATTTATAATCCTTTGACAAAGTAAAAGTTCTATAAGCATTTAAACCCAAAACTAGTCTTTCAAAGTCCTTTATCCTTAATTGGCTATTAAAAGACCTAATTGCTTCAATTTTTTTTTCAATTAAATCACTTATATCAAATAAAAGATTTACTTTCTGAGGTTCATATATTTCATAAAAGTAAATCATTGTATTCCAAAAATTTTCTTGGAAGGAATCTTTTATTCTTATAGATTGAAGAATTTTAATTAAAGAATAGGCAAGGGCTTTATGGTCTTTATTTTTTTCAAAAAAAGAAGGACAAAAAATTCCCTCATATTTTTCCTTTAAAAGAATTTCTTTTAATTTTTCTTCTATCTCCTTTAGCTTTTCTATAAATTTTCCATCGGGAAAATCAAAAAAAATTGGTTCTTTGTAGCCAATAACAAAAGAGGCATTTCTTGATTCCATTACCCTTTCTTCAGGATTCCCCCAAGCTTCCCCCTTAGAAAAGATAAAGATATCTACTTCTTTCCCATCCTTTATAAGTTTATAAAGTAAGCCCCCACAAGCAAATATTTCATCATCGGGGTGGGCTGCAATTAAAAGGAACTTGCTTCCTTCCAAGTTATTTAAGACTTGAGGCAAATTTTCCATAAAATTATTTTACTTTAAAATGAAAAGATTTTAAAATTGAGTCTTTTTCTAAGATCCCCAAATAACCATCAAAAAATTTGATTTCTTTTAACCTTTCAAATAATTCACCTTTATCTTTTATCTCTTTTGTATAAGCTGAAGGAACAAAGTTTTCCTTTGGAGAAATTAAAATTTCCTTAAAATAATTTAAATTTTGATCTATAATTTCAAGATTTTTTCCTCCCCTTCTTTTAAATTTTCTTATAATTTTTAAAAGATACCTAAAAAGTAAAGGGTAATGTTTCCTTTCAAAGATTTTTTTTGAATTTTCAAAATAAAATTTATGTATTTCTTCTTTATTAAAATTAAAAAAATGTATAACTTTTGATTTTGGAATATAACCAGCCCTAAGACCCTTTTTCAGAAACCTTTCAAAAAAATCATTTTCTTCAAAATAAAGGAAAAATTCTTCGTCAAAACCCCCACACCCTTTAAAAGCTTCCTTTCTTATCAAAAAACATGTACCTGAAAGAATTTTTAAATTTATAGGTTTAGTTGCTCTAAAAATTTTTAGTTCAAAAGAAAAATATAAATTCCTCTCCTTCTTCTCTGAAAAATTGGAAAAGATTTCATATGAAAAACTATAAGGATAGGGGTAGGGTAAAATTATCTTACAATCCCCATCCCAAAAAAAAGAAGGACCTACAGCATCAAAATCTTTTAACCCTTCCTTTAAATAAAATATTGACCCTTCTTTAAATAATAAATCGGGGTTGCAAAATAAAATATAATCCCCCTTTGCCTTTTGAAAACCATAATTTGCTCCTTTTCCAAAACCCAAGTTCTTTTCCATAAAATAGACCTTTGCTCCTTTCAAACTTTCTAAATTCTTTCTTTCAGTTTCATCACAAGAATTATCAACAACTATAATTTCCTCTACAAACTCCTTTTTTAAACTTTCAATCAGAGGGTTTAGGAATTTAAAATTAAAATAATTTACTATTACAGCTGAAATCATATAATAAATGATATAATATTTTGAATGAAAAAGAAATTTGTTTTAGCTTTAGGAGGAGGGGGAGCAAGGGCTTTTGCCCATATTGGTGTTTATAAGGTTTTAAAAGAAAACAAATTTGAAATTTTAGCCATAGGGGGCTCCTCTATGGGGGCTTTAATAGGAGCTTTAATTGCAGAAAAAAAGGAACCTGAAGAAATTTATAATATTTTTAAGGCATTCTTAGAAGAAAAAAACTATGCTTTTTCAGGGATCCCAAAAATTTTAAAAAGTAAAGTAAAGACCCCCTTAGGAGTTCTTGGAAGGAATATAAAACAAAGAATCTTTTTAAACTTAAGTGTTAACTTGGTAGGTCTCTTTTCCACAGATAAATTAAGTTATTTCATAGAAAAATTTATAGAAGATAAAAACATAGAGGACTTACCAATTCCCTTTATAGCTACTTCCACGGATCTTTTAACGGGTGAAATTTATTGCTTTAGTAAGGGAAAGATACAAGATGCTTTGGTAGCTTCAGCAACCTTACCTGGCTTTTTTAAACCCTTCCCCTATGAAGGAATGCTTTTGGTTGATGGGGGCTTAATTGAGGAGGTTCCCCTTCAAAGTGCTAAAAAATATTTTGAAGGAGAAGTCCTTGCTGTTGATGTTTCCCAGCCATTATCCCATATGACGGGAAAAGAAAACTTAGTTGATCTAACTTATAGATTTTTAAATATTACTTTAAAAGCCTTAAGGGAAAATATATTAAAAGGTGCAAAATATAAAATAAATGTAAATATAAGGGACTGCGAATGGTATGAATTTGAAAAATTAGACCTTTTAGTTAAGGCAGGTGAACTTGCTTGTTTAAAATTTTTAAATGAAAATTTTTAATAATCTTTATTTTTTAATCTTTTTATTTTTTTTATCCCTTTTAATTCTTTCTTCAATTTTTCCTTTGTCTGGAGATGAAGCATACTATTGGGATTGTTCAAGAAATTTGGATTGGTCTTATTTTGATCAACCCCCATTGGTAATTTGGTTAACTGGAATCTTTGGCAAAATTTTCCATTCTAATTTATTTGTTCGTTTACCTTCTATATTATTTTCCCTCTTAACTTTTCTTTTAATCTTAAAATGGAAAGGAAAAGAAGGGGTTTGGGTATTTTTAATCTTATCCCTATCCCCCCTTTTATTTTTTGGAAGCTTTTATTTATCAACAGATAAAGCCCTATCCTTTTTTTATTTACTTGATATCTATATAATATTAAAGATATTAGAAAAAAACTCCAATTTAAATTGGTTGCTTTTAGGTTTATCAACTGGCTTAGGTGCCCTTTCAAAATTTCCTATTATTTTAATTGCTCCAATAATCTTTTATGCTTTAATTAAAAGAGCAAATTTATCTCAATTTTTCATATTTTTATTTACAATTATCTTAGTGGCTTCCCCTCTTTTCATTTATGCAGTTCAAAATGACTTTTCTAATATCCTTTTTCAAATTCATGGAAGACATAAAGAAAAAAGCAATTTTTTAAAAGTATTTACAAATCTAATCCTATCAAATATCCTTTTAATTGGACCTCTTAAATTCATAAAAGGAATATATAACTCTTTTAAAAATTATTCAAGGGAAAAAATTTTATTTTTATCAGGGCTAATTCCAATTATATTTTTCTTAATTTTAGGTTTAAAAAATCCAGGTGCTCCCCATTGGATTGCCTTAGGTTTTTATCCTTTGGGCTTATTACAGTATCCAAATTGGAGGAAAAAAGAAATTAAAATTTCTATTTTTTATGATTTTTTCCTAATCTTTTTTATTTTTTTAATATTTTTATTTCCCTGGCTCTTGCCCTTTATGGGAAAACACCTTGTAAATTATAAATCATTAAAAGAAGAAATTTTAAAAGAAAAGGAAAGGGAAGAAATTATAATTACTTATTCCTATAACTTGCTGGCTTCTTTAAACTATCATTTAAAAGAAGAAGAGAAGGGTTTTCTTTTCAACATTAATAGAGGAGTTCATGGACTTTCTTACCTATATTGGCAAAAAGAGATGAAATTTCCTGAGGGGAATTACCTGTTAATTTCAAGCAAAAAGTTACATAAGAAGAGTTTGATGGTTTATTTTAAAGGTGTAAAAATTAAAGAAATAAAAATAAAGTATAAAAAACTAAAAAGAAAATTTTACTTTTACCATTGTTATGGGCTCAAGGATAAAAGCCCCTTTTATCCCCTTTCTTGAAATTAAAAATCTAAGTTCAGCTTCAGTTGGAAAAGGACAAAAGAAAGGTGTAAAATTAATTAATGAAAGGTTAAAATATGGAAGAAAAGATTAAAAGAGGTTTTAGTGCAGAAAGGAAGTTAGAAATTTTAAGGGAACATTTAAAGAATAAAGTTCCTTATTTCTGAAATTTGTCAATTTTCCTTTGGACCAATACAGTTACTTTTTCAATTCTCTTATAGGAGATAAAGGATGCTCAAAAGACTCATATTTGTTTCTTTAACTCTTTCTCTTTATTCAATAGCTTTGACTCAGTGGTGGCAAAAAAGCAATAGTTCAGAAAAAGGCCTCTCCATTGTAGAGTCGATAACTAAAGATAACCATAGCGAGTCCTCAGAGAAGATCATCTTTAAAGAAGGCTTTGTTAACAACGGCTCTTCAAACACAATTAGCCATGTCTCATCAATCACACCTGTTGATGAAAATAGAGTCATCGCAGTATGGTATTCTGGTTCAACTGAAGGGGCAAAGGATGTGGCAATATTGATGGCTATATATGATGAGAGTAAGGGCTCATGGAGTGACTCTATAAGGCTGGTAGACAGAGAAAGAGCTTCAAGGGAGCTCAGAAGATATGTCAAAAAGATTGGTAACCCAATGCTCATGAGAGATTCTTTTGGAAAGATATGGCTCTTTTATTCATCTGTCATTATAGGTGGTTGGTCAGGAAGTTCAATAAATTACAAGACTACCCTTGATGGAATTCAATGGTCAAAAAGTAGAAAACTTATATTAAGTCCTTTTTTTAATCTAACTCATAATACTAAGAATGATGGTGTAAACTTAAGTGATGGAAGCATCCTCATACCTGCCTACAGTGAACTCTTTAAAAAGACTTCGTCACTGGTATGGATAAATGAGAGGACAGGCCAAGTTAGAGTCCAAAGAATCACTCAGGATACTAATATAATCCAGCCAGTTCTTATTCCCGATGGTATAGATAAGTTCATCATATTTTTCAGGAATACCGAAAGCAAAAAAGAGAGATATATCAAGACCATAGAATTTGATATGAAAGATAATTCCTTCTCTGAGATTAAATGTACAGAATTACCAAACCCTAATTCAGGATTCGATATGATAAAGATAGGAGATACCACCATCCTTTCTGCAATAAATAATTCCTTCGATAATAGAGGGAATCTTTTACTATTTATATCCTTTGATAAAGGGAAGACATGGAGACTTCTTAAGATTCTTGAAGACTCCTTAGGAAAAGAATACTCTTATCCATCCATTACCAGAAGTATCAGTGGTCTATACCATTTAACCTATACTTACGAAAGAAAGAGAATCAAACATATTATCTTTAATGAAGAATGGATCAAACACCAAGTAAGAAAAGTTTTACAGGATTCAAAACTCAGATACCAGAAAACCAATCTATCCTCGACCACTATTTTTTTTTATAGCATTACTCAGAAAATAGTTTTATCTGGAGGTTGTATCCTTTTTCTGTCAGTCATTATGAGATATCTTATTGGAATCATAGGGGTTAAATGTAAAGACTTCATCATTATCCTGACATCAGTAATCCTTATATTTATCTCACAACTTTTGCAGATGCTATCGATTGGTGACCTTTCCATTAAAGACCTAATCCTATCTATTAATCCATGGTTTTCAGTTGGGAGCATTGTATGGATGCTTTATATGCTTTTTAAAAAAAGGATGGATGATCTGTTTTCAGATAGAGAAATCTCCTTTTTTTTCTTTTGGACACTCTTCTGCTCATTCTTTCTGAGTCTCAGTAACTTTGGTTTTATAAAGTTTGATCTATATAGATATGGATATGATCCTTCTGGTTTCTTTATTGTGCTTTTTTTATTAAATATCTGCTTATCAATACTCAGGAGCTCTATTTCTGTTGTACTTAATCTTTATATCATTACTTATATTGCCAAGATAATACCATCGGGTAATATATTTGATGCCATAACTGATGGCATCGCTATTATCCTTTCTTTGGCTTTCCTTCTTTGGCAATTATTGAAGATGTTCTACTTCAGAGGGAAAAGGACAAATTTGTCCCTTTTCCCTTGAACCAGTACATTTTGAATAACTTCTCCTATTTAAAATTATTTAATTTCTAATGCTTATAAAATTTTTAAACTTTTCCCAAGCAATTCTTCTATGGGAAATTTTATTTTTTTCCTCTACCTCCATTTCTGCAAAGGTTTTTTTATAGCCCTTTGGTATAAATATGGGATCCCAACCAAAACCATTATCCCCTTTTGGTTTTTTTGAAATTTTTCCTTCTATTTTCCCTTCAAAATATTTGAATTTTTTTCCATCATAAACACCAATTCCACAAAAGGCAACAGCATTAAAGTTTTTTAAACCATAACAACATTTAATTATTCCTTCTTTGCCTGCTCCTTTCAAAAACCATTTTATAAGGGGTCCAGGAAAGTTTCCAAAGCCACCTAAGATTAAAGAAACATCTTCTACAACTAAGGGGATTTTTTTTAAATTATAAGCATATTTGATTTTTTCCTTAATGATTTTTTTTAAATCCAATCCTTGAATTTCTGGAATAGAAAATTTAACCCAATTTATTTTATAATTTAAAATTTTACAAACCTCTTCCCACTTTTTTTTATTTGAAGAGACAAAGTAATACATATCTTTACTTTAAATTTAAAAAGATCTTTAACTTTTTTGACCTTGAAGGATGTTTTAGTTTTCTCAATGCCTTAGATTCAATTTGTCTTATTCTTTCCCTTGTAACATTAAACTTTTTTCCAACTTCTTCAAGGGTGTGCTCATGCCCATCATTTAAGCCAAACCTTAACCTTAATACTTGCTCCTCCCTTGGAGTTAAGGTCTTTAAGATTTCATTTATTTGTTCTTTTCTATCCCTTGAAATTACTTCAATTTCAGGAGATTCTATCTTGCCATCTTTTATGAAATCCTTTAAATGGGTATCTTCTTCATTTCCAACGGGTGTTTCCAAGGAGACGGGTTCTTGAGAAACTTTTAAAATTTTTCTAACTTTTTGGATAGGCAAATCCATTGCCTTAGCAATTTCTTCAGGAAAAGGTTCCCTTCCAAGTTCTTGGACTAAGTTTCTTTGAACTTTGTTTAGTTTATTTATTGTTTCAATCATATGAACAGGAATTCTAATAGTCCTTGCTTGATCTGCAATTGCTCTTGTAATTGCCTGCCTTATCCACCAAGTAGCATAAGTTGAAAATTTATATCCCCTTTTATACTCAAATTTTTCAACAGCTCTCATCAAGCCATGGTTTCCTTCCTGGATTAAATCCAAAAATTGTAAACCCCTGTTTGTATATTTTTTTGCTATGGAAACCACCAACCTTAAATTAGCATTTATAAGTTTTTGTTTTGCTTTATTGGCTTCTTTTTCCCCTATCCTTATTTGGTTTAAATCATTTTGTAGTTTTTGATAGGTAATTCCATATTTTTCTTCAATTTCCTTAAAGTTTTCTTCCAATTCCTGTTTTAATTTTTTTATCTTTTGTTGTATAACTTCACTTTTAAGTAAAGAGATTTGATATTTAGAAATTAACTTTTTTAATTTTTTCTTTTCTTGGGATATACAATTTTCAATATTTTTTACATTTGCATCCATTTCTTTTAAAATTCTTAAAAATTTATTTGTAGTTTGTTTTGGAAAGGACAACCTTGCTGCAATCTTGGAAATTTGGCTTTGAGCCAATTTTATTCTCCTGTTATAATCTTTAATGGGTTTTTTGCTTTTTTTTGCCTCCAGCTTTTCTCTTTTCAGCTTTTTTATTCTTTTATTTAAAGAAACTATTTTTTCAAACCAACAAATTATTTTCTTATTTCTTACTTTTGCCTTCTCTTCATCTTCATTTTCTGAAATTCTTATTAGCTCCTTTGAACAATAGCCATTTTTTTTTGCCTTTTCTACATAATGTTCCACTTCCTTTAAGACATAAGGGTTTCTTATGAGGACTTTAAATATTTTTTTGTTTCCCTTTTCAATTGCTTTTGCTATATCTATTTCCCCTTCTCTATCTAACAATCTTATAGCTCCCATTTCTTTTAAATACAACCTTACAGGATCAATTGTATGATCCATTGTGAGGTCTGTAAACTTCTCTTCCATTTCTTTGAACCTTTTTGATAATACAGCCTCTGCCTCTTTTTCATCATCACATAGGGGGATTTGATAGTCCTCTAAGAGGTTTAAAACATCTTCATAGGAATTTTGATCCAATCTTATATCTTCAGGCAATTGTTCATAAACCTCATCATAAAGGAGGTAACCCTTATCCCTCCCTAATTGAATTAAAAATCTTATTTCATTTCTTTCTTCTAATTCCAAATTTAACTCCTATTATATTTTAATACTTTAATTTTTTGCAAAATTTCCATTTGTTCCTTTAAAATTGGTTCCAGCTCTTCTTTTTTTGCATCTTTTAACTTTTGAGAAATTTCCTTAAGCTTTCTTTTTAAGAACCTCTCTTTTAAAATATTCCAAATTTTATCTATTTCAACATTTTCTTCCAGCATTAAAATTTCACTTATCAAATCACTTTCCCCATTAAAATGTTCAATTATACTATGTATAAAATTTTCAAAATTGTCAACTTTTTTTTGGATTATAAACTCTGCAATCTTTTTCAAATTGGGGTCTTGGAAAATCTCTGCTTCCAATTCATTAAAATATTTTTCCCTCACCTTTTCATTTTTTATGATACCTGCTAAGAAAATTTTTTCTCCATCTGGCAATTCTTTATCTTCTGGTTTTGCAGAGGAATTGATTTGAATATTTTTTTGAGTTAAAAGATTAAAAGGTATCCCTGTCCTATCTGATAATTCTGTAATGAAATTTACTCTTAATAGGGAATCTTGAACTAAACCTAAATATTCCATAATTTTTTTTACCTTCTCACTTCTTTCATAGGGAGAAAATTTTGAAATGTTATCATAAAACTCCCTTTTAAATAAAAAATTAAAAAAATTTATACTTTCCTTTAGCTTTTTTTCAAAGGCCTCTTTGCCACCTTTTAATGCAAAAGTGTCGGGATCTTCTCCTTCTTCTAAGAATATAAGTTGGATATCCAAACCAAAGGGGAGGAGGGTTTTTATTGCAGCCAAAGCAGCACTTTGCCCTGCAGAGTCACCATCAAAACAAAGAAAAATTTTTTTTGCATACTTTTTTAAAATAAGGCAGTGGTCAGAGGATAGGGCAGTCCCCATAGTTGCCACAGCATTTAAAAAGCCCCTCTGCCATAATCTAAAACAATCAAAATATCCCTCCACAATTATTACACTTCCCTTTTGAACTATTGCATTTTTTGCCTTATTTAAACCAAATAAAATCCTTCCCTTTTTAAAACTTAATGTTTCTTGGGTATTTATGTATTTAGGAAGATCCTTTGTTAAAATTCTTCCAGCAAAACCTAATAATTTGTTGTTTATAGAATAAATTGGAAAGATTAATCTCCCCCTAAATCTTTCATAATAGTTTCCCTTTTCTCCTTTCGCATAAACACCTGCTTTAAATAATTCTTCATCACTAAATTTATCCTTCAATTTATCTTTAATGAAACCATACTTTTCTGGTGCATAACCAATTTCCCAGTCCTTTGCTTCTCTTTCTGTAAAATTTCTACTTAAAAAGTACTCCTTTCCCTTTGAATTTTCTTTAAAAAATTCCCTTTTGTATAATTCCAGAACTGCCTTTAAAACCTTTTCTACATCATATTTTCCAAATTCTTCAGGGGTCCTTTTCCTTTTTGGCAAATCTATCCCATATTTTTTTGCAAGAAATTCTAAGGTTTCATAAAAGGTATAATTTTCCATTATTTCATAAAACTTGAAGATATCCCCGCCCCTATGGCAACCAAAACAATGGAAAAGTCCTAATTTTTCATCAATTGTAAAGGAAGGTGTCTTTTCCTTATGGTCTGGAAAGGGACAAAGGGCAACAAAACGTGAGCCCGATTGCTTAATTTTTGTATAATTAGAGACCTCTTCTTTTAAAGAAACCACCATTTTTATCTTTTCAACAGTGCTTTTTAATTCACTCATATGAAAGCTCTACCCAAGTTGCTCCATCCCTTTCATCGGGATAAAAATTTGAAACATATGGTTGTTTTTTTAAGTATTCCCTTATCCCCTTTTTTAACCTTCCAGTTCCATGTCCATGGATTATTTGAACCTTTTTAACCCTTTTTTTAAAAGCAGAATTTAAGAAAAACTCTATCTCCTCTTCTGCATCTTCCACTCTTTTTCCTATCAAATTTAAAACTCCATTAAAGTCCTCTTCTTTCAAATTATATTGAATTCTATATTCTTCATCATCTTCTTTGTGTGGCTCCAATTGATCTATATTTGTCCAAAAACTTTTTCCTCCCATTTCAACAACTGCTATATTCCCTTCAATCCTTTTTATTATTCCACTCTTTTTTAATATTTTATGGAAGACCAAATTTCCTTCCTTAAATTCAAAGAAGTGCTCCTTTTTTTCTTCAAAGTTTTTATTGGGGGTTAAGTTTAATATTAGTTTTTCTTCTCTTTTTTTCCCAATTTTTATCCCTTCTCTTCTTAATTTTTGAATTTCTCCATTTAATTTTTCCCAAAATTCCCTCTTAAAAGCTTCAAATTCCTCTCTAATTTTTATTTTTTCCTTTTCCAGATCTTCCTTCTTTTTTTCAAAAGAAGCCCTTTCCTTTTCCCTCTCTTCTTGAAGTTTTAACCTTTGCTCTTCATTTTCCCTTATCCCCCATTGAAGTTTTTCAATTAATTTATCCATTTCCAAGATTTTTTTATCTAAGTAAACTTTTGCCTTTTCAATTACTTCTTTTGGCAGCCCAAACATCTCTGCCATTTTTATTGCATTTGAACTCCCAGGAATATCTTTTAAAAATTGAAAGGTTGGAAGCCCTGTCTTTTCATCATAACCCATAGAACCATTTAAAAATCTTTCATCTTCTACAGGAAGAAATTTTATATAACTTAAATGGGTTGCTCCTATTACATAAGAATTCTTATCTACTAAATTTTTTAAAATGCTTAAACCCAAAGCAGAACCCTCTTCTGGATTTGTTCCAAAGCCAATTTCATCAATTAAAATGAAAGAACTTTCTTTTGCCTCTCTTATGAAATATGCTAAATCAGAAATCATAGAAGTAAAGGTGGAAAGACCCTTTTCAAGATCTTGGGAATCCCCTATGGAGATAAACAAATTTTCTATATGGTTTATTTTTGTACCTTCTCCTGAGTTTATGGGAAAACCCATAAGTCCCAATGCCAAAGCCAAACCAATTGTCTTTAAAGCAATTGTTTTTCCTCCTCCATTGGGACCCGTTAAAATTAATCCCCTTTTTGGAGGCCTCAAAGAAAGGTTTAAGGGAATTGCCTTTGCTCCCCTTTTAATTTTCATCCATAACAAAAGGGGATGGTATGTGTTTAAAAGGTTTATTCCTTCATTTGTGGGACAAATTTGGGGAAGGATTCCCTTTGTTTCATTTTTATAATTTCCCAAAGCCCTATAAAAATCAATTTCATAAATTATATTCAAGGTCTCTTCAATTTCTTTTATATAATTTTTTATTCCCTTAGAGATTTCTGCACATATTTTTAATTTTTCTAACTCTATTTCATTTATTATTTTTTTGTAAAGATTATTTAATTTTAAAAGGGAAGTTGGTTCTATAAAACTTGTTTCACCGGAACTGGAAATTCCCCAAAAAACCCCCTCAACTTTATTTTGATATACTTTCTTTACAGGGAGACAGTACCTTTCCTCCCTATACATAAAGGTTTCTCCTGAAAGGTAGTTTTTGTGAATTTCAATTTCTTTTTCCAATTGTTTTTGGATTTGAGAAAATATTAACCTTTCATCTTTGTAAAGTTTTTTTAAATTTTCAGTGGCATCTTTTTTTAAAAACCCTCCTTTTTCAAATAAATTTAAATATTTTTTTAAGGGTTCAGGAGGAAAAACCCTCTTTTCCATTTCTTCAATTAGGGGATCTTCCAATTTTTTTAAATCTTCTCTTAAACCTTCAAAATTTAAAATTAAATTTAAAATTTTATAGGTATCTTTTTCATTATAAATATGTTCATAGTTTTTCTTTAAGGGTTCTAATAGGTATTTTAAGTTTGCACTTTCCCATATATCCTTTTCTTCAAAATTTTCAAATAAATTTATAAGTTTATGGATTTTATATATCTCTTCTAAGGGCAAAATTTCTCTCTTATTTAAGATAAAATTTCTTCCTTCTTCTGTTTTTGAAAAAGAAGATATTAAGAGAAGGACTTGGTCCAGCTCAAGTTGCTTATAATTATATATCACTCAAATTTTTATAATCTATATTTTCTTTTTTCTTGAAGGAGCTTTCTCCTTTGTTTTTTCTTTGCTTCAAGGAGTTTTTTCTTTTTTAATTCACTGGGTTTTTCATAGTGTTGCCTTTTTTTAATTTCAGACAATATCCCTTCCCTTTCACATAATCTTTTAAATCTCCTTAAAGCATTTTCAAAGGATTCATTACCTTCTATTACTACGAAGGTCAAAAATTTTCACCTCCTTCACTTTTTATAGTTAATTAATGTAGCTACAACTCCTGCAGCTACACCATTATCAATTCCCACAACAGCAATAGAAGCAGTGCAAGAATTGAGCATTGTAAGTAGGGGTACAAAACCCCATAAGTTTGTTCCATAACCCATACTTGTAGGAACTCCTATAACAGGAGAAGAAACAATCCCAGCAATTACAGAAGGAAGAGCCCCTTCCATACCAGCAACAGCTATTATCACAGAACATTTGGAAATTTCTTCTAAGTTTTTAAATATCCTATGGACTCCTGCAACTCCCATATCTGTAAAAAGCAAAGCATCTTGAGAAAAAAACTTGCAAACAACTAAAGCTTCTTCTGCAACAGGAAGATCAGAGGCACCAGCCGTTATTATACCAATTTTCCCCTTAGATGTAAAGGGGGAATATCTTTTGTATTGGATTATTTTACAATTTTTGTGGTATTCTATATATTCATCCTTTTCTTTTATTTTTTTATAAATATCTTCTGAAACCCTTGTAATTAAAAAGGGAATATCATTTTTTAAATGAAAGTCCACAATTTTTTTAATTTGTTCTAAGGATTTTTTTTCTCCATAGATTATTTCTGCTATCCCTTTTCTTAAAACTCTATGGGTATCTACTTTTATGTCATCTATCTCTTTATAAGGCAGTAATTTAAAAAAATTGTATGCTTCTTCTAAGGAAATTTTTCCTTCTTTTAACTTTTTTAAAAGATTATAAGTTTTATCCCTTATTTGCTTGCGTCCCAAAGTTTGTTATAAACTTTTCCCTGAGAAAAGAAAACCCCTGCTCCCTTTTGGTCTTCCCTCGGATAAAACCAAGCAACTATCTTTTTGTCTTTTTCTTCCTTTTCTTTAATATTTAAAATATTAGGATATCCACAAATTTGAATAACTTCTTCCATAGTCATACCATTTTTAACTTGATCAAACCTTTCCTTTTTTATATATCTATAATCCTCTGCTTCTTTAATTTTTTGTTTTAATAATTCATAATTTGGCTCAATTGCAAGGGCTTGATTATAAATTTCTATGGCATCTTTATATTTCCCCCCTTCTCTTATAAATTCTTCTCCTGAAATTATACATTCATCTGCATATAATCTTGTAGCTTTTGGAACTTCTGGATAATTTTTTAATTCTTCATCATTTAAGACCTTATCTAAGAATAGGGCAAGGGCATCCATAAAACTGTCATATTTTGGTTCATAATTTGTCTTTTTTATATTTTCTAAGTTTGTTTTTAAAGATTCTAAGGTTTCTGGGGGTAACTCCTCCTTTTTATATTTTTTTGGATTTGATTTGTAATCTTCCAAAATTTTTATCTTATCTTTTATTGCCTTCATTTCTTCTCTTATTTTTGTAATTTCTCCATGTTGTTTTGTGATGTTTGCCCACTCTTGAGAAACATCAAAGGTTACTTTTTTTTCTTGCTTTTTACAAGAAAAAGCTAAAAGAAAAAAAATGCAAGGGATAATAAAGAAAAGTTTTTTCATTTAAACCTCCTTTTTCATTTATATAATTATATCACATTTACTTTTGATTTTTTAAAAAATCCTTTGTCCTTTCTGTAATTTCTTCATAGGGAAATAAAAAGGCATTAAAAAAGGCCTCATCTATACCCTTTCCCTCCCCAATTTCTTTTATAAAAAAAGAAATTGAACCCATAGAACCCCTTTCTTTTAAGAAAAGAACAGTTGCTAAAGAAAGTTGATATAAAAGAAAGGTTTGGCTTTTTTCCATTATTATAAAGGAGGGAGAAGTTATGGGTGGAATTTCATTCCTTTCAAGGGAATTGATAATTTCTTCCCTATTATTTAAAGAAGTACCATCAAAATATTGGGCAAGTCCTTCATGGAGCCAAGTGGGACATTTTCCCTTTGTTATATTATGTAAATAAGCATGGGTAAGTTCATGGGCTATCACTTTTTCAAAAGAGGGGTCTTCTGGATTTGAATTTGCCAAAGGTAAGTGAATGATTCCATCATACATTCCCCCTATCCAAGGGGGAAAACCTGTAATGTCATAAAACTCCTTTTCCGTGTATAAAGTTACCTTTATCTTCTTTGGAGGAGCAATCCCCAATTCCGAAGAAATATCCATATAAATTTTATCTAACAAATATAATGCCCTTTCAACTTGGTAAATTTTGGAGCCTGAAAATTGGACATCAAAATTGGATAAGGAAAACTTTGTTTTAAGCTCAATTTCATCAATTTCTTTTGGTAAATCTATCTCTTCAATTTTCTTTTCTTCTTCTCCACAAATTGAAGAAATCTTAAAATATTCCATAGCAATTTTTTCCTTTCCTTCTTTTAAAGCCCTTTCTCCAAGGAGGCGAAAAGCTTCACACACTTTCTTTTTCAATTCCAAATCTTCTGGATTTTTTTTATAAGCAATTAGAAGTTCCATTGCTTTCATTAAAGGATCTTTTTCTTCCTTTACACCTCCATTTTTTAAAACTTCTTTCTTCTTTTCAATTTTTTTTTCTTGAAATTTTTCTTCTTTTACCTTTTCTTTGCAATTTAAAAGAAAAAAAATTAAAAGAAATATGAATAGTTTTTTCATGTTATTTCCTTTCCGAGGAAATAAGTTTAAAAAATTCCATCCTTGTAGCTTGGTTTTCTCTAAAGGATCCTAACATTGCAGAGGTAACTGCTTCTGAATGTTGTTTTTTAACTCCCCTCATTTGCATACATAAATGTTGGGCTTCTATTACAATTGCAACTCCCCGAGGATTTAAATACTTTTGAAGCATCTTAGCTATTTGGTTTGTCATTCTTTCTTGAACTTGCAATCTTCTTGAAAAGATTTCTACTAACCTACAAAGTTTTGAAAGTCCTATAATGTAACCTCTGGGTATATATCCAATATGACACTTTCCAAAAAAAGGAAGGAGGTGGTGTTCACAAATTGAATAAAATTCAATATTTTTTACACAAATCATATCTTCTGTATCTTCTTCAAAAATTGCACTTTTTATTAACTTTTCTGGATCCTCATTATATCCCTTTAAAAGTTCAAGCCAGCTTTTAGCAACCCTTTTTGGAGTTGTCTTTATCCCAGTCCTTTTTGGATCTTCTCCAACAATTTTTAAGAATTCTTCAAAAATTTTTTCTAACTTTTTTTCCATAGGAATATTTTAATATAACTTAGAATTTTTTTCTTTAATTTTAAGTTAAAATATTATATGGAAAAAAGTTGTTTGGTTATAATTGATATGTTAAACGACTTTGTGTTAGAAGGAGCACCTTTGGAGGTTCCTTCCACAAGAGGTATCATAAGTTATTTAAAGAAGGAAATAGAAAAGGCAAGAAATCTTAAATTTCCTGTAATTTATGTTTGCGATGCCCATAAAAAAGAGGATAAAGAATTTAAAAAATTTGGTTGGCCTCCCCACGCAATAGAAGGAACAAAGGGTGCTGAAATTATAGATGAGTTAAAGCCAAAAAGATCAGATAAAATATTTAAGAAAAAAACCTACTCTGCTTTTTATAAAACAAAGTTGGAAAATTTTTTAAGAAAGAAGAAAATAAAAAAGCTTTACCTTGCAGGATGTGTAACACACATTTGTATAATGTTTTCTGCTTCCGATGCTGTTTTAAGGGGATATGAAGTATATGTCTTAGAAAAAGGCGTAGCTGGACTTGGAAAAGAAGACCATGAGGCGGGCTTAAGAATAATGAAAAATGTTTTGGGCGTAAAAATAGTGGAGGAAATTTAATATGCTTCATATTGCTACAGAAGAAGAAATTTTAAAGGGTAAGACCACAGATGTTTATTTTGAAAGGGCAAAAAAAGTATTAAGGGAAAAAAATATAAATCCCTATGTAGTTGCTGAAATTTCTACAAAAAATTTACCTTTAAATTGGGATTGGGGGGTCTTTTCAGGACTTGAAGAGGCATTGGAGCTTTTGCGAAGTTTGAAGGTAAATGTTTTATCCTTAGAAGAAGGGGATTTCTTTTATCCAGAAGAACCAATCTTAATCTTAGAAGGATTTTATCAAGAATTTATTGAATTTGAAACAGCTCTTTTGGGTTTTTTATGTCAAGCATCGGGAATATCAACAATTTCTTCTCGTTTTAAAAAAAGGGCAAAGGAAAAGATCCTTTTAAGTTTTGGTGCCAGGAGGATGCATCCCGTCATATCTCCTATGGTTGAAAGAAATGCATACATTGGAGGATGTGATGGGGTTGCTACAATAAAATCAGCTGAAATTTTATCTGAAAAACCAATGGGAACGATGCCTCACTCTTTAATATTATGTTTTGGCTCCACAAGGGATGCCCTTTTAGCTTTTGATGAAACAATAGAAAAGGAAATTCCCCGAATTGCTTTAGTTGATACCTTTCAAGATGAAAAATTTGAAGTTTTAGAACTCCTTGAAACCTTTAAGGAAAAATTATATGGAGTTAGGTTTGACACACCTCCTTCAAGGAGGGGAAATTTGAAAAGAATAATTGAAGAGTGTAAGTGGGAGGCAAGTTTAAGGGGATACAAAAATTTAAAGGTATTTGTTTCAGGAGGATTAAAAGAAGATGATATAGAAGCCCTTTACCCCCTTGTTGATGGTTTTGGGGTGGGAACTTCTATAAGTAATGCACCTGTAATTGATTTTTCTTTGGATATTGTAGAAATAGATGGAAAACCTATTGCAAAAAGGGGGAAAAATTCAGGGAAAAAATCAATTTTAAGGTGTAAAATTTGTGGGAGAAGAATGGTATCTTCCTTTTATGAAGATATAAAAAAGTGTTCTTGTGGAGGAGATTTGGAAAAACTGATAAAGGAAATTTTAAAAGGGGGAAAATTAAATTATACCTATCCAAAACCAAAAGAGATTAGAGAAAAAGTTTTAAAACAACTCTTCTCTTGATATATTTAAAAAAGTTATTTAAACTTTTATTATGGTAAATGGTTTAACACCAGTTATGCAGCAATATATGTCTTTAAAAGAAAAGGCAAAAGATTGTATCCTCTTATTTAGATTGGGGGATTTCTATGAACTTTTCTTTGAAGATGCCTTAGAATGTGCTCCAATTCTTCAAATTGCATTAACTACAAGGGATGGGGAAATTCCCATGTGTGGAATCCCTTACCATTCCTTAGAGACATACCTTCCAAAACTTTTAAATGCTAAGAAGAAGATTGCCATAGCTGAACAAATGGAAGAGCCAGGAAAAAGTTCTATTGTAAGAAGAGAAATAGTTCAAATCCTGACCCCAGGGCTTTCAATTGAAGGAGAAGAAGAGAGGGGCCTTGCTTCAATCTTTTTTAATGGAAGTTTATATTTTTTATCCTATTTAAACTTGGGTGGAAGAAAATTGAAGCTCATAAAGTTTGAAAACATAGAAGAATTGGAAGATTTTTTATCAAATGAACCAGTAAAAGAAGTATTGGTTCCAGATGAATTTAATTTAGATAAAAAGGTTTTTCAAAGTATATATACAACTCCATTGGATGAAAGTTATTATAATTTTAAGATTTTAGAGGAAGAAATTTTGAAGACCTTTGGAATTTCTTCTATTAAGGGTTTAGGAATTGACGAAGAGGGTTTTGTTTATACCTTGGGATCTTTGCTTAAAAAAATAAAAGAGACAATTAAAAATCCCCTATCTTCCTTTGGGAAAATTGATATTAGAATTCAAGGAAGAGAAGTGGTTCCTCCTTCAACTTTGAGAAATTTAGAAATCTTTAAGACAATGGAAGGGGAAAAGGAAGGTTCCTTTTTTCAATTTTTTGATAAGACAACAACTCTAATGGGGAAAAGGAAATTGAAGGAATTTTTATCCCATCCCTTAAAAGATAAAAGGGAAATTTTAAAAAGGCAGGAAGTGGTCTCTTACTTTTTTTCAAACTATGAATTGGCTTATAAAATTCAAAAACTTCTCAAAGGCACCCCAGATATTACAAAAATTTTGGGTAAATTGGAGCTGGGAAGGGAACATCCAAGGGAAATTTTGTCCCTTTCCTTATCTTTGGATAAAATAAAAAATTTAAGAAATTTAAAAAAAGGAGATGAGCCAGAGCTATTAAGGGAAATACAAGGGATCCTCTTTGAAATCCCAAAAAAAGTTTTAAGGGCAAAAGATATATTAAAGGAAGAAATTCCCTTTATATATAAAGAGGGGAATTTCATTAAAGAAGGGGTTTCTGAAGAATTGGATGAGTTGAGAAATATTAAAAAAAATTCAAGTAAGATAATCTTTGAAATGGAAAAGGAGGAAAGGGAAAGGCATAATATTCCTACTTTAAAAATTAAATATAACAAGGTTTTTGGATACTTCATTGAAATTTCTAAGGGACAATTGGGTAGGGTTCCTGAAAATTACATAAGAAAACAAACACTGACAAATGCTGAAAGGTATTATACAAAGGAAATAAAGGAATTGGAAGAAAAAATCTTTTCTGCTGAAGAAAAAATTGTAAGTTTGGAATTGGAAATTTATGAAAATTTAAGAAGAGAATTAAAAGAAGAAATACCAATTCTATTAAAGATTAGTGAAAGCATAGGACTTTTAGATTCCTTTTTATCAATGGCAACGGTTGCAAAAGAAGAGGGATTTACCCTACCAAAAATTACAGAGGAAAGGGGTTTAAAAATAATTGAAAGCTGGCATCCCGTAGTGGCAAAGCTAGTAAGTTTTCCCTTTGTTTACAATGATTGCATAATGGATGGGAAAAGAGAACAAATTATGGTTATAACGGGTCCAAATATGGGTGGAAAATCCACATACCTAAGACAAATTGGACTTGTATCTCTCCTTGCCCAAATTGGTTCCTATGTTCCTGCAAAAGATGCTACCCTTTGCATCTTTGATCACATTTTTACAAGGGTTGGTTCTGCTGATTTCCTTTATAGAGGAGAAAGTACCTTTATGGTGGAAATGGTTGAAATGTCTCGAATATTGAGGGGAATTACAAATGAAAGTTTAGTTTTATTGGATGAGGTGGGAAGGGGGACCTCAACTTTTGATGGGCTTTCCATTGCTTGGGCAACTGTTGAATATTTACATAATGAAGAAGGGAAAAAGGCACTTTGCCTCTTTGCAACCCATTACCATGAATTGACAAATTTAAAAGAAGAGTTGGAAAGGGTTATAAATAAGACCTTTGCTGTAAAAGAATATAAAGACAAGATTATTTTCCTCCACAGGTTAGTAGATGGGGCAGCTTCTCGTTCTTATGGTATTGAAGTTGCAAAGCTTGCAGGTATTCCAGAAAAGACAGTTGAAAGGGCAAAGGAAATTTTAAAAATCTTGGAAGAATCTGAACTTCTTAAAGATAAAAAAATTTTAAAGGAAAGAGTGAAGCAATTAAACCTCTTTGATCTTTATCATCCTGTTTTAGAAGAGATAAAGTCCCTGGATATAGATAACATAACCCCAATCCAAGCTTTAAACTTAATTGAAAAATGGAAGAAAGAAATTTAAGTTTACTCCTTTGTGCTGGATTTCCCCAAAGGGAATTTGAGGAAGCAATGAAGATTTTTGAAAAATATCCGCCAGGTATGTTTATCCTTTTTAAAGATAATATAAAAACAAAAGAAGAAGTAAAGGAACTTTGTAAAACACTTAAAAAAATGAAATCCAAACCCTTAATTTCAATTGATATGGAAGGAGGAAGGGTAAATAGGTTAAAAGATATTTTTGGAGAAAAACCTTCTGCAGAAGAGTATGGAAGATATGGTGTAAAAAGGATAGAAAAGATGGCTTATGAATGGGGTATGGAAATGAAATCTCTTTATATTGACATTGACTTTGCTCCCCTTCTGGACCTTGGACCCATTGAAAAAGGTACAGGGCTTGAGAGGAGGGTCTTATCTGAAGATTTAAAAGAGGTTATAAAAAAAGGTAAAGCATTTTTAAAGGGGCTTCATAGGGCAAAAATTTTAGGTTGTATAAAACATTTCCCTGGTTTAGGCCCCTCCAAAGTAGATAGCCATATAAATTTACCCCTTGTAGAATTGGAAAAAAAGGAATTAAAGAAACACCTATTTCCCTTTATTTTTTTAAAAAAATATTCACCCCTTGTTATGGTTGCCCATTGTTTATATAAAAATTTAGATAAAAGATATCCTGCATCTTTATCAAAAAAGATAATAAATAAATTAAGACCCTATAAGGGGTTAATCATAAGTGATGATTTGGAAATGGGAGCTTTATCTTCATATGGGAATTTAAGTAAAAGGACATACCTTTCCCTAAAAGCTGGTTGTGGAATGGTAATTTTAAGCCATAGGTTTTATGAAATTCCCTTTCTTGTAAAAAATTTAAAATTTAAAGGTAAAATAAAAGAATATCTTTTATGGAAAAGGAGAGTAGAAAAAAATGTTGAAGGAACTTTTACTGCCAGATATTAAGGAACTTTTAAAGGAAAAGAAGTTTTTAGAAATAAAAGAAGGAATAAAGGACTGGGAAGCCCCTGAAGTGGCTGACTTACTTAAAGTTTTAAACGAAGAGGAACAAGGGATTTTTTTTAGATTATTAAATAGGGAACAAGCAGCAGAAGTCTTTTCTTACTTAGATATTAAGGATCAAACAAATTTATTGAAAACCTTTACCTTGGAAAATACAAAGAATATTTTGCAAGATTTAACCCCAGATGATAGGACAGCTCTCTTAGAAGAACTTCCTGCAGAAGTCACGAGAAATTTATTAAATCTTTTATCTCCTGAAGATTTAAAAGAAGCTAGAATGCTTTTAGGTTATCCTGAGGATTCTGTGGGAAGGTTAATGACACCTGATTATGTGGCTTTAAATCAAAATTTAAAAATTGAAGATGCCCTAAAGGAAATTAGAACATCGGGTAAAAACAAAGAAACCATTGATAGAATTTATATAATAGATGAAAATTTTAAATTAATTGATGATATACCCTTAAAGGATTTCATTTTTGCAGATCCCCATAATAAAATAATAGATATAATGGACTATTCTTACACAGCAATTTCTGCTTATAAAGATAGGGAAGAGGCAGTAGAAATGATGAAAAAATATGATTTAGTTGCACTGCCCGTTGTGGATTCCAATGGTGTACTGGTAGGAATTGTAACCCATGATGATATCTTTGATGTGGCTGAAAAAGAGGCCACAGAAGATATACATAAAATTGGTGCTGTGGCCCCATTAAATTTGCCTTACCATAAAACAAGTATTTGGGTTTTATTCAAAAAGAGGGTCTTTTGGCTTTTTTTTCTTTTAATTGCCTACTTTTTTTCTTCTTCTTTAATTGCAAAATATGAAAATGTAATTTCCAGTGTAATTTCTCTTTCCTTTTTCCTTCCCATGCTCATTGGAAGTGGGGGAAATACGGGCTCCCAATCCGCAACTTTAATAATAAGGGCTTTGGCATTAAAGGAAATTGGATTTAATGATTGTTTTTACATTTTTCTTAAGGAAATAATAATTGGATTTGTATTGGGGCTTTCTTTAAGTATTGTTTTATTTATAAGAAGTTATTATTGGCAGGGTTTGTGGGTTGCCTTAATTGTATCTATATCTTTAATATTAATTGTAGTTTGGGCAAATCTTGTAGGTTCCCTTTTACCCCTTTTTTTATCTAAATTAAAAATTGATCCTGCTGTAGCTTCCAGCCCCTTTGTAACTACATTAATAGATGGGACGGGAATTTTAATTTATTTTTCTGTTGCCTCTTTGGTATTAAAAAAAATATGAAAAGTTCTATTTTATTTATCCATCCCAAAGGTTATAACTGGCTTTCAAAGTCCTTTGATATAACAAGAGTTGCAAATATAATGCTCCCACAAGGAATTTTAATTTTAGCTTCTTTCTTAGAAAAAAAGGGTTTTAAAAGTGATATCTTAGATTTATATGCCCATCCAAGGGAAGAGAGAGAAATCTTAAAAAAAGTTCAAGAGATAAGCCCAAAATTTGTAGGCATAACTTCTACTACCTCATCTTTTTTTGATGGTTTAAGGATTGCTTCCTTGATAAAGGAAAATTTAAAAGAAATAAAAATAATTTTTGGTGGAGTACATCCCACTGCTCTTTATGAAAAGATATTAAAACTTTATAGGGAAATTGATTTTATTGTAATAGGTGAAGGGGAAGAGACAATAAAAGAGATTTTAGAAAAAAAAGATTTAAGGGAAATAAAAGGTTTAGCTTACAGAGAAGAGGGGGAAGTTATCTTTACGGGAAGGAGAAAGTTGATAGAAGATTTGGATACCCTTCCTTTCCCTGCTTATGAAAAATTGATTGATTTTCCAAAAAGATATACCCTTCCCATTTTTAATTATCCCAGGTCTCCTGCTACAACTTTTTTGACGAGTAGGGGTTGTCCTTTTGATTGTTCCTACTGTGACAGATCTGTCTTTGGTCCCTCCTTTAGAGCCCATAGTGCAAATTACCTAGTTGAACATTTAAAATTTTTAAAAAGCAAATATCATATAAGACATATAAATATATATGATGACAATTTTTTGTTAAAAAAGAAAAGAGTTTTGGAGTTTTGTGAACTCCTTTTAAAAAATAATTTAAAAATTACTTTTAATTGCATAGGGAGGGCAAACCATTTAGATGAAGAAGTATTAAAGTACTTAAAAAGAGCAGGTTGTTGGATGATAAACATTGGGGTAGAATCGGGGGATGAAGAACTTTTAAAACCCCACAGGACAAAACCAGAAATTGAAAAGATAAGGGAAATTGTAAGAAAAATAAAAGATGTAGGAATAAGGGTAAAGGGGCTTTTTATGATGGGAATTCCAGGGGAAACAAGGGAAACCATAAAAAAGACAATGGATTTTGCCTTAAAAAACCCCTTTGATGATTTAAATGTTACAAAGTTTACACCATTTCCTGGTACTCCAATCTATGAAAAAATTAAGGAGTATGGAGAATTTCAAGAAGATTGGGAAAAGATGAATTGCTTAAACTTTGTCTTCATTCCAAAGGGTTTTAAAAGAGAGGAATTGGAAAATTATTATAATTTATTTTTTAAAAAATTTTATGGAAGACCTAAAATGTTGGTAAAATATTTTGCTATGCTTTGGAAGTCCCCTGAAAGTATTTTAAGATTTATAAGGGATTTGCCATCTTTTTTAAGGGCAAAGAAAAATTTGGAAGGTAAAGATGTGTGAAATTGCTGTAACGGGAATGGGGGTAATTTGTGCCCAAGGAATGAATTTAAAAGAATGCAAAGAAAGATTGTATGGGGAGCCCTTACCCCCATTAAAACCAAAAAGGTTTGAAACAAGAAGTGCTGATTATCCAATCTTTGATATTCCAAAAAAAATTGAAAAAATTTTTGGAAAGCCCTATGGAGAATTTAATGTCTTTTTATCCTCCTTAATGGCTGCTAAGGCAATGGAAGAGGCCCTGGAAGGGGCAAATTTGGATTTAGAATACTTAGAGGAAAAAAAGATAGCAGTTGTTTTAGGAACCACAATTGGAGTTACATTAAATGATTTACCTTTTCATAGGGATTTTGTTGAAAGTAAAAGCCCCCACCCAAAACCTTTTGAGGTTTTTTTAAATTCAAACCCCTCAAATTTTCTTTTGAGTTTATTAAAAAATAAAAATAAAATTCCCATAACCGTTGCCACTGCTTGTGCCTCTGGTGCTGATGCAATAGGAATTGGTTTTTTAATATTAAAAACATACAAAGATATTGACTTTGTTATCTGTGGGGGGACAGATGAAGTTTCTGTTGTAAATCATCAAGGTTTTATTTCAATGCATATTTATTCTAAGGAACCTTGCAAACCCTTTGATAAGGAAAGAAATGGCTTAAATTTAGGTAATGGAGCTGGGATATTAATCTTAGAAAGGGAAGGGGATGCAAAAAAAAGGGGGATAAATCCAAATATATTTATCTCAGGTTATGGTTCTTTTCAAGATGGTTTTCACTTTACCCATCCCCATCCAGAAGGTGAAGGTTTAAAAAGAGCAATCTTAAAAGCATTTTCCTATAAAAATATAAAGATAGAAGATATTGGTTTTATAAATGCCCATGGAACTGCTACCTTAGAAAATGATAAAACAGAAGCAAAGGTTATAAAGGAAATCTTTGGAGAAAAAGCAAAATTTTTATCTACAAAGGGTTGTACTGGACATACCCTTGGTGCAGCTGGTGCCATAGAAGCTGTCTTTTCTCTTTTAATGTTAAAGGAAGGGCTCACCTCTAAAAGTTTTGGCTTTAAAGAAAGGGATCCTGAAATTGGCATCATTCCCATATTAAAAAATGAAAAAATAGAAAAAAGTTTTTGTCTTTCAACTTCTATGGGTTTTTCTGGTGCAAATAGTGCATTAATATTTGAAAGAAAAGATATATGAGGTATGGAATAATTAATTATATTGGTGTTTCATACAAGGGGCTTGGAAAAAATTCCTTTTCTGAACCCATAAAAAGGGAGACCTTATCCTTTATGGAATTAAAATCCAAGGTAAAGGGGAAAAATCTTTTTCCCTATATAGAGGCAAATATTGAGGAAATTAAAAATTATTATTCTTTAAAAGATATAAGAAGATTAGATAAATATGTGAGGATTTCTTTGCTTTTGACAGCTGAACTTACAAAGAATTTAAATGAAAGGGAAAGGGAAAACTTAGGAACCATTTTAGCTACTACCTATGGTTCTTTTAAAACAAATTGTGACTTTTTGGATACTATAATATTTCAGGGTTTTGAAAGGGCATCTCCCTTATATTTCACTGGAACAGTTCATAATTCTCCCTTTGCCCCTATGGGAATATTAAAAGGAGTAAAGGGGCCTTCGTGGTGCATATCTAATTTTGAAAATACCTTTGATAGTTCCCTTTATGTAACAAAAATGCTTTTAATTTCAAATATATGTGAAAAGGTTTTGCTTCTCTTTGTAGATGAATTATGTCCCTTAGTCATATATGGGCTTGCAAATATAATGGATATCTCAGAAGAAAATTTAGAAAAGGTTCCTATGGAAGGAGGGGTTGGATTTCTTTTAGGAAAGGAAAATATTTTAATCACCTTAGAAGAAATTGAAAAATTTAAAAGTTTAAAAAAACTTGGAAAGAATTATGGTTTTACTTATTATCCAAAGGCTTTTGAATTGTTAATTGGTTTAAATGAAATATTTAATCTAAGGGATTAAAATTTGGTTTAGTTAAATAAAAGATTTTAGAGGATGCCCTTTTATAATTTTCATCAAAGGTTTTCCATTGGGTTAACACAATTACATTTCTATAATAACTCAATGCCTTTTCTCTAAGACCCATCTTTTCAAAACATTCCCCCATCAAAAACAAAACATTTATATTTTTTTTATCATATTTTAATGCTTTTTCTAAGAGTATTTTGGATATATCATACCTCTTTTCTTCAAAGGCATTTTTTGCACATATATAACAAGCAATTACTTTTTTCTTATTACTTGAACCTTTTTTAAACATAAACCATAAAATAATACAATAAATTTAAAATAATGTCAAATTTTTGCTCAATTTTCCCTCAATGAAGAGGGAAATGCCCTATTTTTTAAATTTTTATAAAATAATTCAAAAAATTAAATTATTTATTAGGTCTTTTTAAAGAGAAAAAAGTTCCCCTTAGGGTCTTTTAAATTTATGGTAAAATTTTAAGTCAAAGGATATAAAAGGAATACTTCTTTTTTAAGGACCTAAAGCAAAATGTTTTGCTTCAAATGGTAGGATTTCCAAAGTCAAATAGAAAAGGACAAAAGAAAAGTATAGAATAAGATTTAGGAAAGACGGAAGGAGGCAATAAAAGATTAAAAGAAGTTTTAATTCTAAAATGGTTGCTAAAACTTTTAAGAGAATTTCTAAAAAAAATTACCAATTTTATAAAATTTGAATCAATTAAATAGATAATTTTTAGAACAGGGAAGGAAAGATTTGAAAAGAAATATAGAGGAAGTTAGATAAAAGAAGGATAAGAAGGATAGAAGCTTACAAAGAACTTAAAGAAAAGGAACCAATAGGAAATCCATTTGATCAATTTCCAACTAACAGAAAAATTATATTTTTTTGACGAGGGAGTCGGCAAGGCGTTAAGTTAAGAAGGGATTTTAAGTATGCAAAGGCACACAGAAACCCTTGACAGCCAAAGTCAAAAATGTTATAATAAAAAAAATGTAAATGCATCTTGATAATTTAGGATGTTTGTTAGCTATTTTCAAAAGTTCTATTTGTCCCTTTTCCGTTGGACCAATACAAAACAAAAAACTTATTAAAGAGCTATTACTTATCTAGGTATATGAAAGGACTTTTGATAAGCTATGCAGGCATTCCTTATACTCCAAGTAGCCTTATGCCAGATAATGGTCTTGCCAGTCTTGCTGCTGCTTCCATGCAAACAGGATGCGAGATTGAGGTTATGGATTATGGTTCTTTAGAAATTATAAAGTATGTTCAAGATAATAACATTTTTTCCAAATTAAAAGAGATTTATGATAAAAAAATGTCCAATGAGTTTGGAGAAGCAGAGATAAATGAGTTAAGAAAGCTGGAAATAATTATCGACCAAAAAAGAGAATCTTTTGAAAATAATTTGATAAAAAAGATTTCAGAGAAGATTTCAAAAAAGAATATCTCATTCTTAGGTTTTAAGCTTTGGAATGGCGATGGGTACACAGGCGCAATACGAATAATCACGGCGTTGAAGAGCATGCATCCAAGCATACCTATTATTGTTGGAGGGTCCCATGTTTATATTTTCTATGACATTCTTCTGAATAAGAATAAATCAATAGACTATCTTTGTTACGGTGAGGGAGAAAAGACAATTCAAGACTTCATATCTTATTTGAAGGGAGATAAACAGATAGAAGATGTATCCAATTTGATTTATCTTCAAGAAGGAAAATTGAAAAGAAACAAAATATCATTTTTTGAGGACCTAAATACTCTGCCTATGCCAATCTATTCTCCTGAAATATATCCTTCTTTCAATAAAGACCTTAAAATATTGATGCCAGTCATAGATGAAAGCAGAGGTTGCGTCTTCAATTGCGGCTATTGCATCGAGACTTCAAAATATGCTGATTTCGAGTCTTCCTTGGGCGGAAAAAAATGGAGAAAGAAAAGTGCCGAGAGGATTGTTCAAGAAATGAAGTATTTCAAGGATAATTTTGATATCAATCTAATAAGATTTGGAGGCGAACTGACACCAGGAACTTTACTAGAAAATGTTGCCAAGATATTATTGGAAAATAATGAAAATTTCGAATTTAGTGCTTTTTCACATGTAAGAACAAATATGAACACTAATTTTGATTTGCTGAAAAAAGCAGGACTTTATTCCTTGTTTTTCGGGATTGAATCAGGAAGTCAAAGAATTTTAGATAGGATTGAATCTGGCAAAAAAGAAAAGAATAAGGTGTCTGATATGGAAATGGTCCTTAAACGAGCCATGAATTCAGGCATAAAAGTGGCTGCTAGCATAATATTCCCTCTCCCGGGCGATAATAAAGAGACAATGAGAGAGACTATTGATTTTATGCTGCGTGTAAGACCAGATTTTATTCCAATACAATTTTTAGGCATATACCCGCATTCCATATATTATAGAAATGCTGAAGAATTCGGCATAGAACTAGATAAATCCACTTATTCTGAGAAAGTCATAGACTACAAGATAAAAACTTTATTCCCTCCGCACTTCTGGGATCCCTTGCCTTTCAAAATTGACGGAAAAGATTTCAATCAATTTGTCAGAGAGACTGAGACATTATATTATATTTTAGAGTATCAAAATGGTTTGATAATGGACATTACAGATGAGCAGTCCTTGCTCGCCAAACATGCACAACTTAGTGATATTGAATTCAGAGATAAAATAAGAGAATTATTTTTTATTCTTGACTATAACGGATTGCATGATTTAGTAATAAAAATAAATGAGTCGCAAAAAAATGGAAAATAATATAAAAAAAAGATATGATTGGATATTGGCTCCTATATATAATAGACTTCAAAACCATATGCTCAAGTATAAAAAAAGAGCAGTCGAAATAGCTAATTTGAAAAAAGGAGACTCAGTCCTCGTATTTTGTTGCGGAAGCGGAATGGAATTTCCATTTCTTGAAGACATCATTTCTAATTCCGGAAAAATCGTAGGAATAGACTTTTCACAGAAAATGCTGGATATAGCTAAAAATACAGCAGATAAGAATGGTTGGAAGAATATTTCATTATACCAAGGAGATGCGACTTCGTTTAAGTTGAACGAACAGTTTGATGCAGGCTTCTGCACTTTAGGATTATCTGTCATAAATATATTCACATGTGAAACCCAATGGCAAGATATTGATTGCAGACACTAAAGTCAATCATGATGCAATAATTCCAAATATAGTATCGATTCCTATAGCATATCTTTTTGGCAGTTCATTAAGGAAGAATCTAAATATGGACGTATTGATAGAAATATTGAAGAACGATTTAAAAGAATTCAAGTATGAAGAATATTTTCAATCAACATTTTTTATTGCGTATGGAGAAAAACCTAGTTTGTAGAGAAATTTATAGTGAATGGCGGGTTAATAACTTTGATTTTGGCATTATCTATTACCATATCCTCATCTTTGATTGTTAAGCAATAGCATCCTTTTTCTGGAACAGAGAATTCTTCTGACATTTTTTGAACACCATCTTTTTGATGGAAATTCACAACAGTCACTATTTCTCCAAAGCAATCTCCTTTGTGTATATTTACTCTGACATCTAGCCAATCAATACCGAGTTTTGCCTCAAATGGCTTATCAGACAAAACACTCAGTGTTCCTTGCAGGTCCTTCATCATGACCTGCAATTCATTGCTATGAGTCTCGCATATGCCGAATTTACATGATTTGGTAGTTTCAATACCTGTCTCATAACTTATTCCTTTACATTTAATCGTTTCTTCCACTTCACTTTTATCTTCTTCAATGTAATCTTTCATCTTGACTGCATTTAAGCCTTCCAAGATAAGATCCTCTTTCACATCGTTATTAATGAAGTGATCAACTGCATCCTGTAGTTCATTTAATGTATAGCCCGCAATAATAAGGTAATCTCTTTTGCCCATTGTCTTTGACACAATCAGTCCTTGTCCTTCATTGCATTTGTATCCGTAGAAACTGTCATTGCACAATCCAAGCACAACAACATTTCCTGCGGGAGGTTCGCGCACCAACGCATCTGCAGGCAATGGGTCTGTGACCCATGTCTCGTTCAAGAAAGAGAATCCAGTAGAAGTGATATAGACAAGGTTCTCAAGGGACTTCTCAGTCACCACTATAGATATGTCATCAGGGTGGTCATCAGTACAAGAGCCTGTGCCAAAAATCAATTTAAAAAAAATAAATTTTTGCAAATTAAGTGTATTGTTTTGCAATTATAAATATTTTTCTCTTTGTTTATTTCTTTTTATCTCTTTTTCTTTCTTTCTATATACTCACCTTACCTTCATCACTCAACCGCTCTCAACTATTAATCTATGAAATTTTAGCAAATTGAATGCCGTTGCAACTAATATCCACTCACTTCTAACCTTCTCTATTCCCCTTAATAAAAAACTCTTCATTCTTAATAGGGATTTTATAATCCCTATCACCGGCTCTATTATCTCCTTCCTCTTCTCATTATCGTCCTTTCTTCCCTACCCCTTGTATTCCCCTTGTAACATTTTCCTTTTAGATTACAATTTATACAATCTTCTTTGCTTGCCCCATATACTAAATACTCCTTCCCTTTATCAATCCTTTCCCTTATATACCTTAATCCCTTCCCTTCCCTCCATATGTATTTATCCCCTTCTCATCTACGCTTAACTGCCCATTGTAAGATAAATGTATCCCATGTCCCCACCTATGTCTCATGAACCTTGCATCTTTGTCCGTTAATGATACCACCCTTTGATTGCTCCCTTTTAATGCCTCCTTTACCTTTTCTATCTTCTCCTTCAGCTTCTTAAAATCCTCTTCCCTTATGCCTCCCCTCTTTAATTCACCCCCCTCTTCCTCCCCAGCATCTCTTTCCTCCTCTTCCTTAATCACCTCCTCTGCTATCTTCTCTAATCCCTTTATACCCCCCTCTCTTATTGCTTTCCTATCACTTGCATTCGCATATATCTTTGTCCCATCTGCAATTATCGTCCCTTCAAAGATATAACCAATCAATTGGTATAAATTTATCGTCTCCTTTAATAATTGCTTTATTGCTTCTGGGTTCTTCTGCCTAAACCTCGCTACCCTCCTATAGTCAGGATGTAAATTGCCTGTCAACTATATGTATATTATCTTCTCGTAAGTTAATCCCTCTAACTTCCTTGATGACCGCTCCCCAGTGCAATAATTATCTTTAGCATTACTTTCGGATTATAACTTGGCCTCCCCATTTCTTCATTCTCTTCTTTGAACCCCATACCTTTTGTATCTAAATCCTCTACAAACATATCCACCACCCTCGCTGGGTGATCCTTTGGTACCCATTCATCCAAATATGGGGGCAGTAATAATAAATGATTCCTATCCATCTCTTCTATATGTGCTATATTTCTTCCTTTCTATATGATATTTTGTATTTACTTCTTTTCCCATATTATTATACAAAATTTATTTTAGGTTTTTAAATATAATTTTGGCATAGGCTCTAAAGCCCTGCGACTACATACCTTTGGCGAAACCTTAATGCTAACTACTAAATGCTGCCTACTGATTTTTTTGGTTTTATTCTTCTAACTCAAAACTTAAAAAGTAACTTAAATTTAATCTCTTTACTTCTTCTTCTACCTTTGGAGAGGAAAATATGTAGGTTATTATTATGGGAAATACCCTGTTCTTTTTTTCAAACCTCCCTATCTTCTTTATAAAATCCTTCAAGTCCCCCTTCCCAAACCTGGTTTTCCCTTCCCCTAATATAAATAACCTCTCCCCATCCATCTTCCCATATCCATATATGTTTGCCTCTTCCTTTTCCCCTTTATCATTTTCTATAAAACCCCTCCTTAATCTCCCTTCTACCTCTATCCCATACCTCTCCTTTAATAAAGAAGGCAACTTCAATATTGCTTTGTCTTCTAACATATGCCCTATTGTGTGAGAATGACCCCCTACCGTTTCATTTAACTCTTTTACTTTCTTTGTCAACCTGTTTATACTTTCTTCTGTCTTCCATTGTGCCTCTGCTAATTTTGCCATTTTTTCTTCAAATATCCCTATCCTCTCCTCCGTTCTCTTTTGGGCTTCTGCAAGTTCTGCCATCTTTTCTTCTAATTTATTCATTCTTAGTTCTGTCTTTTCCTGCGCCTCTGCTAATCTTGCCATTTTTTCTTCAAATATCCCTATCCTCTCCTCTGTTCTCTTTTGAGCTTCTGCAAGTTCTTTTACAATTTGTTTTAGCTCATTAAATTCTTCCTTTGTAACCATCCTTTCATATATGTTTACAGCTTCATCTATGGCTTCTGCTATCTCTAAAGCTACTTCTTCATTAAAGTGTTTTCTCAACTTTTCATAAATGTGCAAGGTAGCCATCCTTTTTATTATAACATACTTTGATACTGAATAACCTCCTTTGAAAAAAAATATTTGGAAATTAGTTTCCCCAAAGAGGGACTTTTATAGATAGTTTTTTAAGTTTTTCTTCAAACTCTTTGCATTCATTTTTAATTTTTACTTTTCCTTCTTTTATTTCAATAAAACCAACTTCTTTTGCATATTTTAATACTTCATCCTTTTTATTTTTGATAATTAATTCCAAAAGTTTTTGTTCTTCCAAGGAAAGGGTTATAGAATTTAACCTATAATTTAAGAATGCCTCCCAAGTTAAAGGAACCCAAAGTGCCACAATCTTTTCTCCAATTACTTTTGCATATTCTCTAATTTCCCATTGGGCTGTGGGATGCAACCTTAATTCTAAGAAATGTAGTAAATTATGCAAATCAATTTTCCAATATGCTTCTGTATAAGTAGATAAAGGCAAATCTTTCCTTGCTTGTTCCCTTGCAATACCTAAGGAAAGGCGTTCCCTGTAGATGATCTTTGAAATAAAATGTAATCCTTCTTCTTGTTTTGATAAAAAAATCCCCTTATCTATAGGAACAAATTCACCACTGCACTGCTTATTTTCAGTACTTTGGTATCTCCAACCCTTTGGATTTGTCTTATGTTGGGAATCAATTGCTTCAGAATACCTTGTAGAATATTCATTTACAGAGGCAGTTCTATGCCTTATCCATTGCCTCCAAATATCCATTGGGACCCTTAAATGTAGTTTAACTTCACACATTTCAAAAGGGGAGGTGTGTTTATGTCTCATCAAATACCTGATGAGTGCCCTATCTTCCCTTAGTTTTTTTGTCCCAGCCCCATATGAGACCCTTGCTGCTTGAACGATTGAAGAATCCAATCCCATATAGTCAATAACCCTAACAAATCCATCGTCTAAGACAGGAAATGTCTTCCCAAGGATTTCATCCATTTCCTTTGATCTAAGGTTTTCCATTTATTTATATTTTATCACTAAAAAATTTTTTGTAGATAATTTATATTTTAAGGACTAATAAGAAGAGTTAAAAGACCCTAAATTTTAAAAATTTTAAAGGCAATTTGTCATTAATTTTCCTTTCCTTTAAGTTTTTTAAAACCTGTCAAAATCCCTTTTTTCTTCCTATCTTCTTTTTTTATATGGATAATTCAAAAAACCCCTTCGTATAATTTTTGATGAAAAAATTTAAAAGTTTGTAAAGATTTTCTTTTTATTCAATAATAATTTTGGAGGGAAAATGAAAAAAATTTTTGCTTTCTTTTTAAGTTTTTTTCCTTACTTTTATTTTTCTTTTTTCTTTTGAAAATTTACCCTTCTTAAATTTAGATTTTTTAAAATTATTCCTCATTTCAATTTTAATATCTATTTTACTTTTGATACTTTTTAAAAAAATATTCAAGCCATAGAACTTTTGAAGAAGTCAAATCCCAACCAAAACAAATTTTTTTGGAAAGATATTAAAAAGATTGAGGAAAAACAATCAATTTTTGATGATTATTATGGTCTTATAAGAAACTCCTATGGGAAGGTTTTATCTTCAATTGCCCAAGCAAGGGTTTTGCTCATATCTCATGAAATGATGGATTATTAAAAAAATAACAAAATTTTGCTTGAAAATTTGGAATTTTTTGAAAATTTAAATTTTATAGATCCCTTTAGTGAAAAGCCCTTAATTTATAAAAAAGTAGATGAAAATAAATTTATGGTTTATAGTGTTGGAATAAATGTAAAAGATGATGAGGCTAAAAATCTATACATTACAGGTGCTATAGATCTTGAAAAAAACAAAGATGAAGGTATAGCTTTTTGTTTTTCAATTTTTTGATTTTTCTAAAATAAAGCTTTTTATGTTTTTTATACCTTCTTCAATTAAATTTAAATTTGAAGTGCCTCCTTGAGCAAGTCCGGGATTTCCACCTCCTGAACCACCAATAAATCTTCCAAATTCCTTAGCCAAATCCCCTGCTTTAATTTTATTTTGTAAACCCTTTGTAACACCAAAAACAAAAATCCCCTTCCCTTCTTCAACTTTGTAAATTAATATAACTCCTTCTTTTATCCTTTTTTTATGTTCATCCACTAAACTTCTCATATCTTCTATTGTAATATCAGGGACCTTTTGTTTAATAAAAACTAAATTTTCCATCTCTTCCCTTTCAAATTCCTTTAATTCAAACTTTAGGGATTCCTTTAATTTTTTTTGAAACTCCTTTAATTTTTCCTTTAAAACTTTTATTCTTTTTTCAACTTCTTCTTCCTCTACTTCAAGGAAACTTTCAATTTCCTTTATTTTTTTTACCTTTTTTTGAAAAAGTTTAAAGGCCTCCATCCCTGCTACTGCTTCAATCCTCCTCACACCACTTGAAATGGAGCTCTCCTTTAAAATTTTTATAACTCCTATCTCCCCTGTGTTTTTGACATGGGTTCCTCCACAAAATTCAGAACTTATACCTTCAACTGAAATAACCCTTACAATATCCCCATACTTTTCTTCAAAAAAAGCCAAAGCCCCTTTCCTCTTAGCTTCTTCAATTGGTAAAATTTCCTCTTTCACTGGTTTTGCAGATAAAATTACCCTTTGGGCTTCCTCTTCAATTTTTAAAATTTCTTCCTCTTTTAAGGGCTTTGTATAAGAAAAATCAAATCTCAATCTCCTTGGCTCAACCAAAGAACCCATTTGTCTTACACTCTCACCTAAAATTTTTCTTAGGGAATAATGTAATATATGTGTGGCAGTATGATGTCTTTCTGTAGATTTTCTTAAATCTTCATCTACCTTTAAATTAAAATTTTCTCCTTTCTTTGCAATTCCTTTTAAAACTTTAACAACATGTACAATTAAATTTAATCTTTTCTGGGTATCTAAAACTTCCAATTTAACTTTTTCATTTTCTATAACTCCCCTATCTCCTACCTGTCCTCCTGCTTCTGCATAAAAGGGGGTTTTATCAAATAAAAGCTCCCCTTCTTCTCCTTCTTTTAACTCCTTTAAAATAATCCCATCTTTTAAAATTTCCTTTAAAATTCCTTCACATTCTAAAAGGGAATAACCCAAAAATTTTGTCTCTACTTCCTTTGAAATTTTTTCGTAAACATTTTCCTTTGTTTGGGTAAACCTTTGAAAAACCCTTGACCTCCTCCTTTGTTCTTCAAGTTCAAAATTAAATCCTTCATAATCTATTTCATAACCCCTTTCCCTTGAGACCTCTTGAATGAAATCCAAGGGAATGCCATAGGTATCATATAATTTAAATAAGATTTCACCTGAAATTTTTTTATCCTTTGAATTTTCAAAAATATCCCCAAGTTTTTCCATTCCAATTTCTAATATTTTTTCAAATTTTTCTTCTTCTATGCTTGATATCTCATCAATTTCTTTTTTATGTTTTTGAAGCTGGGGATAAGTATCTTCAAAAATTTTTAAAACTATATCATTTAGCTTAGAAATTAAAGGTAATTCCATCTTTAAAGATTTTGAAAACCTTAGAGCTCTTCTTATTATTCTCTTTAAAACATAACCCCTACCTTCATTTGAAGGAAGAACTCCATCGGATATGAGAAAAGCAATTGCCCTTGAATGATCTGCCAAAACCCTCATAGAAATATCTATTTCTTTATCTTTCCCATAATTAAAATTAGAAATCTCTTCTATTCTTTTTATTATGGGATAAAATAGATCTGTTTCATAGTTTGAATGAACCTTTTGCAATATAGCAGAAACCCTTTCAAGCCCAGCTCCCGTATCAATTGAAGGTTTAGGAAGCTTCTCCATCTCTCCTTTTTCATTTTTTGTAAATTGCATAAAGACCAAATTCCAAAATTCTAAAAACCTTCCACATTCATGGGCAGGGGTGCAATTTTCTTCTCCACAACCAAAAGCCCTTCCAAAATCATAATATAGTTCTGAGCAGGGACCACAAGGTCCAACTTCTCCCATTGCCCAAAAATTGTCCTTTTCCCCCATTTTTAAAATTTTATTTTTTCCTACCCCTATAATTTTATTCCAAATTTCAAAGGCCTCTTCATCTTCTTCAAAAATGGAAATCCAAATTTTATCTTCTTCAATTTTAAAAAATTTTGTAGAAAGTTCCCAAGCAAACTCTATGGCTTCCCTTTTGAAATAATCTCCAAAGGAAAAGTTACCCAACATTTCAAAAAAAGTATGATGTCTTAATGTAAAACCCACATTTTCTAAATCATTGTGCTTGCCCCCAGCCCTTAAGCACTTTTGAACTGTTGTTGCTCTTTTATATTCCCTCATTTCAAGCCCTAAGAAGAGATCCTTAAATTGAACCATTCCAGCATTTGTAAATAAAAGGGTTGGATCTTGAGCTGGAATTAAAGATGATGAAGGTATCCTCTTGTGCCCCCTTTCTTCAAAATATGATAAAAACAATTCTCTTATCCTTTTACTTTCCATAAGCAAGATATTTTAATATGTGTTGATATTTAACTAAGGCCAGACACAATTATAGGGTAAGTCCACAGAATAAGAGGCTTCTAAATAAATTGGATCTTTTGTCTCGTGAAAAACCTTAGAACCATAAACAAAGAGGGCAGGTGCCCCAGCTGTATCCTTTGGGGAATAATCTGAAATTGTTATCTTTAAACTTAAACCATCTCCATTGGTAATTCCATATTTTTCTTGTAAAAAATAATTTACTTGTAAATGTCCTAAGGGACCCAAACCTTTAATTACTTGCTTTTCTCCTACTAAATTTCCACCTATGTCATATAATTCTAAGCCAATGTCAACTGTTTTTGAAGCAGAACCATTTACAAAACCAATATTTGTATGGGTATTTTCATCTTGGGTTAAACCAAAGATCCAATGTTGATCATATTTTTGATTAGAATAAATTGGATCAATATAGTAATACCAGGGAATTCCTGGAATAAACTGACCATAAGATCCTTTCAAGGGATCTTCTCTGTCAACATAAGTATAAGTCCTTGAAGAAGCATAAAAACTTTTTGCCTTCCCTTGGGGATCCTTTCCATAAATTATCAAGGCACCACTTGAATTAGGTGAAACTACATCTTTAAAATGGGTTTCTATTACATTTTTTATAATCATAGTTTGGTTTTCTAAAAGGGATTCTGTAAGTTGTTTATAAATTCTATTTTCAGGTGTTCTCCCTTCCATACCAGAAGGTAAAAATTCTAAGGTAATGAAAAGAACTGCTCCCCCTGGATTTGTAATATAAACATCTGTATTCCAAAAGGCACCATTTGCCCCATCCACATTATAAGCAACTGCAGGTATAAATACCACATCCCCAGTTCTAAATATTGCAAGAGAATCCAAAGAAAGAAGAAGAATAAAAATAAAAATTTTTTTCATTTTTCCTCCAATAAACTATTTTAACTTTAAAATTATATCACAAAGCCAGTATAAAAAATCAAAATTTAATTAAAAACCCTCCCTGGAAATTTAAGGCAAAATCACTACCTTCCTCAGGAATATAATGCAATTCCAAATCTAAATAAATGGAAAATCTTTTTGTCAAAGGTATAAAAGTTTCCATCCCTGCCATAGCACCAAGCTTACCTACCTCAATCCTCCTTACAACTTGATTATCTCCTTGGGTAATAACCATTTCAATCTTGCCATCATAATAGGTAATTCCACCAAAAAAGCCTGCATTTCCTACAGGAGTGTCAAAGGTATAAGTAACTGTTAATCCATAGTAATTTAAATCATAACTCTTAGGTAGATTTTCTTTTCTTGTCTTAAGGGTCCCTCCTCTAAATTGGAGAAAGGTATCTTCTTCTAAATTAACAAAGAGATAAAAGGATTTTTCTTTCAAATCTGTCTTTTCCACTTCTGTTGAACCATCTACAGAGCTTCCAATTCCTAAGGCACCTCCAATTTGCAAATTTTGGGATAGGGCTCCAAAGGAAAAGATTAGAAATGTTAAAAAAAATATTTTTTTCATCTTCCCTCCTTTTTAATTTAATATTATAGCTTAATTTAATATAATTAACGAAATTGAAAAATTATTAGTTTGTTTTTACAAAAGCGTATCTTTTGTCGTATAATTTAATTGAGGACTATATGAAAAAATTTCATCTCTTTTTTTATCTACTAATTTTTTTCTTATTTACTCCTTCTTTTGCTTTTCATAAACGCCCCTTTTCTGACCTTCCAAAACTACCTTACCTTGTTTATGATTTCCATCCCTTTGGAGAGATTCAAAATTCTTTTCCCCTTTCAAGTTTTGCCTTTCTTAATGGAAAAACATATTTTATTACAGGAGAAAAAGATTTTTTTTATCCTGAAAATATCTCTCTATGGGAAAGTGATGGGACAAAGGAAGGAACAAAAAGGATTTACAATTTTCCAATGAAAAGATTATCCATTGATTCTTCTTTTCCCATTGTCGCTTCTGGAGGAAAAATTTTCTTTGCTGCTTCAAATGGAGATGAAGAAATTTATCTTTGGGTAAGCAATGGAAAAACTGAAGGAACCAAGCCATTGATTAGCATAAGGGGATTATGGGATTATCTTAAAATTGAAATAGTTCCCTTCAAAGATAAAGTGTTTTTTTTCCGCTTAACGGGAGATTATTCTTTATATGTTCAACTTTGGATTAGTGATGGAACTCCAGATGGGACAATGCCTCTTTTTTCTTTTGATTGGACAGAATACTTAGATATAGGTAAGCCCATTGTTTTTAAAGATAAGTTATTTTTTAGGGGCTTTAGTAAAAAGAAGGGGTGGGAGTTATGGGTAAGTGATGGAACTCCAGAAGGGACAGATCTTTTCTTAGATTTGAAAGAAGGAAATGAAAGTAGCTATCCCAATTCCTTTACAATTGTAAATTCAAATTTATTTTTTGTTTTAAATAGGGGTTTAAGTGACGAAGTTGAATTATGGATTACAGATGGTTCAAAACAAAATACAAAAAGGTTAATAGAACCCAACTATCTTAAAGACCCCTTTTATCTTACTCCCACAAAAAATTACCTTTATTTTTCAGGAAACCTTAATGGAGAAAAATATGGATTATGGAGAAGTGATGGCACAAAAGAAGGCACAATATTTTTAGCTGAATTGTATGTTAATTCAATAAATAATGAGGTAATTGATTTAGCTGAGCTTCCCAGCGGGAAGGTTCTTTTTAGTGCTTCCACAGATTTTTTGGGCACAGAAATATGGGAAACAAATGGAACTCCAGAAAACACCCACTTATTCAAAGACATAATAGAAGGTCCTTCTTCTTCTGAAGTTAGTTGGCTTACATCACTTAAAAATTTTGTTTTCTTTTCAGCCAAAAAATCTTATTCGGGGAAGGTTTTATGGAAAACAGATGGAACAGAAGAAGGTACAAAGGAAATTTATAGTACCTCTGGTCCCTTCAATCCCTACAACCTTAAAACAGATGGAAATAATCTTTGGTTTTTTGCATTAAGCCCTTCTTTTGGTCTTGAACCCTGGATAAGTGATGGAACTGAAGAAGGAACTAAAATTTTAGCAAATATTTCCTTGGATAATGGTTCCTCAGAACTAATTAGTTTAACTCCCGTAAAAGATGGCAAAATCATTTTTTTCTTTAAGGATCTCTTTTATGGCAATTTTAAACTTTTAAGTTCCGATGGAAGTTTTGAAGGAACAAAAATATTGATAGATTTAGAGGAAATAAACAATTATCATCGCTTAGGTCCCTTTACATCAAACAAAGATTTTGCCATATTTCCCTTATATACAGAAGATTATGGATTTGAACTTTGGAAAAGTGATGGAACAAATGAAGGGACAGGCATTATAAAAGATATAATTCAAGGATCTACTTCCTCTGTGGATAATGAAAAGGGTATTTTTTTAAATGGTTTTTATTACTTTTCTGGAAGTAATGGAATTAATGGTTTGGAGTTGTGGAAAACAGATGGAACTGCTGAAAAAACAAGAATGGTAGTTGATATTTGCACTACTCCTGAGGATCCTTTAAATCCTACCCAATCCTCCTGGCCTTTAAAATTTACTTCCAATTCAAATAGGTTATTTTGGGTAGCAAGGGGCACAAATAAAAATAGCCACTGGTATAGCTTATCAAAAGATAAAGGAACAATTGACTTCCTTGTGGACTTTGGAACCCCTTCTCAATATACCTATTTTGGACCCACTGGCTCTACAGAAGAAAAAGCTTTTTTATTTATATACAATCCTCAACATTATTGCTGGAATTTGTGGGTAAGCAATGGGACACAAGCCATAGATTGCTATGATATTTGGAGTAACTATAATATCCCTGAAAATCTTTTTTCTTTTGAAAACAAAGTTTTTTTCAGTGCTGACTTCTTTTACGGTAATGAGCTTTGGGTAAGTGATGGAACCACAGAGGGAACTTATGAATTAAAAGATATTTATTTAGGTGGCAAAAGTTCTTATCCTTCAAATTTTGTAGAATTAGGTCAAAAATTTTATTTTAGAGCCAATGATGGCATAAATGGCTATGAACTTTGGGAAAGTGATGGGACGGAGGAAGGAACAAAATTATTTATGGATATATGCCCTGGTTTATGTTCAAGTTTTCCAAATTTTATTGTTTCAAAAGGAGAAAAAATTTACTTTTCTGGAACTGATGGAATACATGGAGAAGAATTATGGGAAAGTGATGGAACCCCAGAGGGGACAAGGATGGTTTTTGATATAAAAATTGGTTGTGCCTCTTCAACCCCTAAGGATCTTACAATATCTGGCACAAAACTTTATTTTACAGCTGAGGATGGGATAAATGGTAGAGAATTATGGTGTTATGAAATACCCTAAGAGCAACCAGAAGTAGAACCACATTGGGGACATCTAAAACAACTTCCACTTCTTTCCATTATGGCACCACAATTCATACAAGGGGGACCATCTTGAACTGTAATATTTTTTTCTTGAGAATTTGAAAAAAGTTCCAATTGTTTATCTTGTTTTTCTGGTTTTATACCATACATTTCTTGTTCTTCTTCAGGTAAAAATTTGGAAGCCAAATACCTAAAAATATAATCTACTAGGGAATTTGCAAATCTTATCCTGGGATTTTTTGTCATCCCCTGGGGTTCAAAACGCATAAATGCAAATTTTTCCACAAAAGTTTCTAAGGGAACTCCATATTGCAAACCAATGGAAATAGCTGTGGCAAAAGCATCCATCAAGCCAGAAATTGTGGATCCTTCCTTTGCAATTGTTAAAAATATTTCTCCAGGTTTGTTATCTTCATACATCCCCACTGTTATATATCCTTGATGCCCTCCCACTTCAAATTTATGTGTAAAGGCCTTTCTTTCATCGGGCAATTTCCTTCTTTTAGGAACCATCAGTACTTCTTGTTTTTTTGAAGTTTTCCCAGAGGATAAGGGTTGATGTGCCTTTGATTTATCCCTATAAATGGCAATTGCTTTCAAGCCCAATTTCCAGGACTTAATGTAAATATCCATTATTTCTTCCACTGTTATAAATTCTGGAACATTTACTGTCTTAGAAATAGCCCCTGAAATAAAGGGTTGAACTGCTGACATCATATAAATATGTCCCATATAAGAAATGAACCTTTCTCCTTTTACGGGCTTTATTGCACAATCAAAAACAGGCAAATCTTCTTCTTTTATAAAAGGGGCACCTTCAATTGTTCCATTTTCATTTATATAATTTATTATATCTTGAATTTCTTCTTCTCTATATCCAAGATTTTTAAGAGCCCTGGGAACTGTTTTATTTACAATTGTCATGGAACCCCCATCTACCATACTTTTTATTTTAACTAAAGATAAATCGGGTTCAATACCTGTAGTGTCACAATCCATCATAAAACCAATTGTTCCTGTGGGGGCTAAAACCGTAGCTTGAGCATTCCTGAAACCATACTTTTCTCCTAAAAAGAGAACCTCATCCCAAATGTTTTTTGCACTTTCTATAAGATACTTTGGCACAAGTTCCCTATTTATCTTTTTCAATTCTTCCCTATGCAACTCCATAACTTCTAACATACAAATTTTATTTTCATTAAAGGAAGGAAAGGGACCTACCCTTTCAGCTAATCTTGATGATTGGTTATATGCCTCTCCTGACATAATTGCAGTTATGGTAGAGGCAAAAGCCCTCCCCTTTTCTGAATCATAGGGAATTCCTAAAGCCATAAGGAGGGCACCTAAATTGGCATAACCAAGCCCTAAGGGTCTAAAATTATGGGTATTTTCAGTTATTTCCTTTCTTGGATAAGAAGAATTATCCACTATTAATTCCTGGGCAGTTATCATTATTCTTATTGCTTCTTTGTATCCTTCTATATCAAAAGTATTGTCTTCTTTTAAAAATTTAAGTAAATTTATAGAAGATAAATTACAAGAAGAATTATCTAAGAACATAAATTCTGAGCAAGGATTTGAAGCATTTATTCTCCCTGATTTTTTACAAGTATGCCATTTATTTATGGTGTCATCAAATTGTAAGCCAGGATCTCCACAAAACCATGTTCCATAGGAAATTTTCCTTAAAATCTCCCTTGCTTTATACCTATCCACAATTTCTCCTGTAGTTACTGCTCTCGTACACCATTCCAAATCTTTTTCAACTGCTTCCATAAAGGAATCAGGAACCCTTACAGAATGGTTTGCATTTTGAAAAAATACAGATCTATAGGCCTCTCCATAAATGGAGCCATCATATCCAGCTTCAATTAATGCCTTTGCTTTTTCTTCCTCTTTTATTTTTGCTTCTACAAATTCTATAATATCGGGATGGTCTACATTTAAAATACACATTTTTGCTGCCCTTCTTGTCTTTCCCCCTGATTTAATTATTCCTGCAAAGGCATCATATCCCCTCATGAAAGAAACGGGACCAGAAGCAGTTCCACCTGTGGACAAGGACTCCTTTGAAGACCTCAAAGTTGAAAAGTTTGTGCCTGTTCCTGAACCGTATTTAAATAATAGCCCTTCTATTTTTGCAAGTTCTAAAATTGACTCCATTGTATCTTCCACAGAATTAATAAAACAAGCAGAGGACTGGGGTTTTTCTTCTATCCCACAATTAAACCAAACAGGTGAATTAAAAGAAGTGTATTGGTTTATCAAAAGAAAGGTTAATTCATCTTTAAAAATTTTTGCTTCTTTTTCATTTAAGAGTACCTTATCCTTTAAACCCCAATTTGTGATTGCATTAACTACCCTATCTACAAGTTGTTTCATACTGTATTCCCTATTGACTTTTCCCAGCCCACCGTGAAAATATTTTGAAGCTACCACATTAACTGCTGTTTGAGACCAAAAGGAAGGGGCTTCAACTCCTTCTTGTTTAAAGATATCTTTTCCTTCTGCATTTTTTATTGTAGCAGTAAATTTTTTCCATTCTATTTCTTCATAAGGATGAATACCTTCTTTAGTAAAAAACCTTTTAAAAAGAAAATATCCCTTCTCCTTTTTTAATGCTTTAGCAACCATAATAAACCTCCTTTTAAATTATCCAACTATAATTTTAAAACAAAAAAAGGACTTGTCAAGGGGAAAATACAATATGTTGTAAATTTAATAAATTTTAAGCACAATATATTGTTATGGAAGCAATTTAATCAAATTTTCTAATTTTTCATTAATCTTTTCAATATCTTCTTTTATCTTTTTTATTTCTTCTTTTAAAAAACTTATATCTTTTTCTTCCAAATTTATTTCCTCTAAAACCTCTTCACCCTTTTCTGGGATTACCTGAATAACTGTGTCTTCAGCACTAAATTTTGGTTCTTCAACAATATATTCTAAGGGTAATTCTTCTACTTCTTCTTGAGGAGGGGGAGTAAAGATGGCTGTAGTCCTTTGTCTTTCATCTATTAATTTTTCCAAACTAATTTCTTCCACTTTGTCATAAGAGGGTACTTCTTCCAATTTAATGGGTTGTTCTTCAATCCCTGGATGGGTATCTTCCAACCTTTTTTCTTCCTCTTTTTTTAAAACTTCCTTTGGAACTTTTTCTTCCCCTTTTAATTTCCTTACTAACATCCTAACAATTTCTTGATAGGTTTCCATAACCCCTTCCCCTTTTAATGCAACCGATTCAGTAAAGGGATATCCCAACAAATTCAATTCCTTTCTTAAAAAATTAATAGGAGCAGCAGAGGGACAATCCCTTTTATTAAACTGGATTAAAATTGGTAAATTATTTGGATTTATATCATTTTCCTTTAAATTGTCTAAAAGGTTTTTAAAGGACTCCTTATTTTCATCCAAAAGTGCCTTTTGAGAATCAACAACAAAAACAACTGCATCCGCTCCTTTAAGTACCAATTTCCTTGTTTCATTATAAAAAACTTGTCCTGGAACCGTATAAAGCTGGAGCCTTAAGTTAAAATTTTTAACTTTCCCCACTTCTACAGGGAGAAGGTCAAAGAAAAGGGTTCTATCTTGTTTTGTTGCAAGGGAAAGCATTTTACCTTTTTTACCCAATGGAAGCATTTCAAAAATTTTTATTAAATTTGTAGTTTTTCCTGAAAGCCCAGGACCATAATATACAACTTTTGCAACCATTTCCTTTGCTGTATGATTTATTAATACCACTTATCCCTCCTGGCGGAAGCGGGTAGGAATCGAACCTACCTTTCCCCAATACTTTGAGGAAACAACGGTTTTGAAGACCGCGAGGACCACCAGATCCCATACGCTTCCATATTTGCATTTTACCAGATTTTATGTTATAAAGTAAAAAAATTTTTATTATGGGGCCGTAGCTCAGATGGGAGAGCATCTGAATGGCATTCAGAAGGTCGGGGGTTCAACTCCCCTCGGCTCCATTTTTTGTTATGGAGAAAAAAAAGGAATTTCAAATCAAAATTATAGTTGATGATTCAATAACCCAAGGAGAATATACTAATTTTTTAAGTATATTACATAACCCAACAGAGTTTATCTTAGATTTTGGAAGGTTAATGCCAGGGAAACCAGAAGTTAAAATTAAAGCTCGCCTCATTGCATCCCCTTACCATATTAAAAGATTTTTGGAAACAATCAAACAAAACATAGAAATATATGAAAAAAACTTTGGAAAAATTAAAACGGATTTTGGAGAACAACCACCACCTGAAGATATCTTTTAAATTTTTATATGTTTTTAAAGGAGCTTTACATTAAAAATCTTGCCACCATAGATGAAATTAAGATAAATTTTTCTCCCAATTTAAATTTAATTACAGGTGAAACAGGGGCTGGAAAATCCATAATTGTAGATGCCTTAAAAATATTATCGGGAGAAAGAGTGGATTTAGATTTAATAAGATATGGAGAAGATTCCCTTGTTGTAGAAGGAGTTTTTGATGGAATTGAAGAAAATTTAATAAACTTTTTAAAGGAAAAGGAGCTGGAAGGGGAAAAAAATTTCTTAATTTTAAGGAGAGAAATTTATAAAGAAAAACCCCAAAGAATTTACATAAATGACAGACCTTCTAATTTAAGAACTTTACAAGAAATTGGAAATTCCTCTATTTCAATTTTTGGACAGAGGGAAGGAAAAACAATAGAAGAAGAATATTACTATTTAAATTTATTAGATTTATTTGCAGAAATAAATCTTGAAAAAATTATGATCTCTTATGAGAAATTAAAAGAAAAAGAAAAAAGATTAAGGGATATCTTAGAATTAAAGAAAAAAAGAGATGCCCTAAAGGAAAGTTTAGAGTTTTCTATAAAAGAAATAGAAAAGGAAAACCTAAAACCCAAGGAACTGGAAGAACTTTTAAGCCAAAAGTTTCAACTTAAAAAAAGAGAAGAAATTTTGAAGGGCTTAAATTATTTTTTAAATTTTATAGAAGGGGAAGAAAAATCTACAATAAAAGAATTAAAAGAGGTAGAAAAACTTTTAGAACCCTTTAGAGAAAACATTTCCTTTTGTGGAGAGATATTAAAACATATAAGCAAGGCAAAAGAAGGGATAGAAGATGCCTTCTTCGTTGTTTCAAAGGAGTTTTCCCATTTTCAAGAGACCTCTTATTCCCTGGACACAATAGAATCTCGAATTGCAAGGATAGAAAACTTGCAAAAAAAATATGGAAAAACAATTGAAGATATATTAAACTATTTAGAAAAAGCAAAAGTTGAACTAAGCAAAATTGAAAACCTTGAAGAAGAACTAAAAGATTTAGAAAGGGAATTTAAATTATCAAAAGATGATTATGATAAAATTTCAAAAGAATTTAGTGATATAAGAAGGGAAAAGGCAAAGATTTTTAAGGAAAAAATAAATAAATTATTGCCAAAGTTAAATTTAAAAGCAGCAAAATTTGAAATTGAATTAAATTTTAATGAAGAAACCATCTCTTTATATGGGAAGGATAAGGCAGTTTTTAAAATTCAAACTAACATAGGAGAGGCAATGCTTCCCTTGGAAAAAATTGCCTCTGGAGGAGAATTAGCCAGAATAAATTTAGCAATTCAAGAGGTAATTCAAGCCAAAAAGGGTAAGGCCTTAATCTTTGATGAAGTAGATCAAGGGATAGGAGGAAAAACGGCTTTTTCTGTGGGTAAATTATTAAAAAATATTGGCAAGAAAGATCAGGTCTTATGTGTATCCCATCTTCCCCAGGTAGCCATTTGGGCAGATAATCATATAAAAATATCAAAAACCACTGATAAAGATAGAACTTTTACCTATGTAAAGTATTTAAAAGGAGAAGAAAAAATAAAGGAAATAGCCCGTATGTTAGGGGGAGAAGAGTATAAAAGTGCTTTAGAACATGCAAAAAAATTACTTGAAAGCACTGGAGAAATGGAATGATTTTGGCAATATTAATTTACCTTCTTTTTAACCTAAGAAACCCTGCAATTTTATATCTTAAAAGTCAAATTGCCTTCGACAATAATAATATTAGTGAAGGAGCTTATTATTTGGAAGAGGCTCTATTTTTAGATCCAAATTCTCAATATTTAAGATTTTCCTTAGCAAAGCTATATTTTGATCTAAATCTTGATGAAGAGGCATATGAGCTTTTAAAAATGGAGCCCTTTTCAGAAAATTATGAAGATAAAGTAGAGCCCTTAATTTTTTATCTTGAAATGGGAAAGGGTAATTTAAAAGAAGGATTAAAAATATTAGAAAAACTAAAAGATAAAAATTTAAAAAAAGAAAGCTTATACTATATATATAGTGGTATCTTAGATAACATACCTGCCCTTGAACCCTTAGCAAAAGAAGAGGAATTAGAAAAAATTTCCCAATATTATAATCACTTCTTCCCTAAGGATATGCCCTTTTATTACCACTTAGCTGATTATTATTTATACAATAACAATATTGACAAATTTAGTTTGGTTTTAAAAAAAATTCCAGAAATCAAAGAAAATCTTCAATTTTTTGATACCTATTTTTATTATTTAGAACAAAAGGGCCTTTGCGATAAAATAATTGAGTTAAAAGAAGATATATTAAACATAAAGAATACAGAACATATCTTTTCTTTATTGAATTGCTATTCTTTACAAGAAAACCATAAGGAAATTGAAAATACCTTAGAAATAATTGTAAAAAATGGAATAGAAAATATTGATTTCTTAGATTTACTATTTATATATAAAATACTAGATGGAAAACTTAAAGAAGCAAGAAATATTTTAAATAAATATCCTAAGGATTTGGAAAAAAATGTAAATTTAAAGTACCTAAGGGAAGCCCTAATATTTCAAATGGAAGGTGATTTCAAAGGAGCAGAAGAAATACTTATAAAACTTTTAAACAAACTTGAAAGCAAAGAACGTATAAAAGTTTTATGGAAACTTTATTTTTTATCAAAGGATATGGGAAGGTGCCAAAGGGCATTAAACTATGCTTATAAGATATATGAAGAAGATAAAAATTACGATAATTTATACATCCTAGCAGAAGCCCATTTAATCTCAAGGGATGTAAAAAATGCTCTCATTATAATAAATTCCTACAATGAACTTACAAATTACCAGAAAGTAAATTATATGATTGATTTACTTGTATACTATGAATACTTAGAAGAAGCAGAAATTTTAATAAAAGAAGTTAGGGAAAAAGGAATCTTTGGGGAAGATATAGACCATTCCATTGCCTATTATTATTATAAAAGGGGTAAAATAAATGAGATGGAAGAAATCTTTAAAAAATATTTGGATAATCCAAATTTTTTAAATTCCTATGGGTATTTTTTAATAGAAAATAATTTAAGAATAGATGAAGCAATGGAATACATAAAAAAGGCACTCCAAAGGGAACCAGAAAATGGTAATTATATGGATTCCCTTGGGTGGGGGTATTATAAAAAAGGAGAATATGAAAAGGCCTATGAGTGGATAAATAAAGCCCTTTATTATGGGGACTTCAATGGTACAATATTTATGCATTTGGGAGATGTTTGTATAAAATTAGGAAAGTTTGAAGAGGCGTGGTTAAGGTACAACCAAGCACTCTATATTCAAAATCCAGAAACAAAAGATTTAATAAACAAAATAGAGGTATTAATAAAAAAATATGGTTATAAGAACTAAAGGAAAAAAGGAAAAAGAAAAGGTCTTTACGGGAGAATATCCCCGCTTTATAAAGGCAGAAGAAGCCCTTTTAGCTTCCTTAATCTTGCACCCTGAAAATTTCTACCAAATTTCAGATAAGATAACAAAAGAGGACTTCTTCTTAAAAAAACATGAAATAATTTACGATGCCATATGCAAGTTAACAAATGAAAACAGACAAATAGATTTAGTTGCCATAGCTGATTTAGTTAAAGATCATGTCTCTTATGAGGAATTATCAACAATCATTCAAAACATTCCCGATATTATAAACATAGAGCAATATGCTAAAGTCATAAAAGATAAATCTATTTTAAGAAAACTTATAGATGCTTCAAATAGTGCCCTTGTGGATTGTTTAAAGCAAGAAAAGGAACCCTCTGAAATATTAGAAGAAATTGACAAGCAAATTTATGAAATTTACATTGGTTCTGCAAAAGAGGATTTTATTCCATTATCCACAATAGTAAATAAAAATCTAAAAAATCTTGAGGCATTAAGGGATGAAAAAAGGTATGTCTCAGGTATTTCAACGGGTTTTGATAAATTAGATGAGCTAACTTGTGGTTTTCAACCTTCTGACTTTATTATAATTGCTGGAAGACCCTCCACAGGAAAAACTTCCTTTGCCTTATCCATAAGTTTAAATATGGCAGCAAAGGGAAGAGCTGTAGGGTTTTTGAGTTTAGAAATGTCAAAGGAACAGTTGGGCTTAAGATTATTATGTGCAAATGCAAATTTGGATTTGCAAAAGGTGAGATCGGGTTACCTCGGCTCTGAGGACTATGCAAAACTTGCCATCTCTGCTCAAGAATTGGAAAAATATAAAATATACATAGATGATTCCACTCCTACCTTTATAAATGAAATTAGAGCAAAATGTAGAAGATTACAAAAAAATTTTGGACTGGATATATTATTTTTAGATTACATTCAATTGATACAAACCCATGACCAATATGAAAACAGAAATTTACAACTTGGCGCCATCTCTGCTACTTTAAAATCTATAGCAAAGGAGTTTAATATTCCTGTAGTTGCTTTATCTCAGCTTTCCAGAAACCCAGAAAGAAAGAGGGGAAAAGATGCAAAACCCACAATGGCTGACTTAAGGGAATCTGGGAACTTAGAACAAGATGCAGATTTAGTCATCATCCTTTATAGAAATAATGAATTAGACCAAAATAACCTTGCAGAAGTAATCATTGAAAAACAAAGAAATGGTCCCAGGGGTAGTTTTAATTTGGTTTTTATAAAATCCCTTACTCTCTTTATGGAACCAGCAGGACAGGAGTTCCCTTAAATGGTCAAGAAAATTTTACTAATTGGATATTTTATTTCCACAGTTGAAGAAATTGGAAAGTTCTTTTATATTTTATACGATACTTTTTATTGGACCCTAAGGAAACCCTTTGAAATAAAAAATTGGATAAAACAAATGGTAAGAGTAGGGGTTGATTCAATTCCCGTGGTATTTTTAGCAACCCTTTTTACAGGAGCTGTAATTGCCTTGGAAACCTTTGAAGGATTTCAAAGATTCCATGCGGAAGCCTATGTGGGTTCTGTGGTATCAATTACAATGCTGAGGGAACTTTCTCCCGTCTTATCTGCTCTTATGGTTACAGGGAGAGTGGGTTCGGCAATGGCTGCAGAAATTGGAACTATGAGGGTTACAGAACAAATAGATGCCCTCTATGCTTTGGCAGCCAATCCTATACATTATTTAATTGTACCAAGAGTATGGGCATCTGTTTTTATGCTTCCCTTATTAACTGTTTTAGGAGATTTAACGGGAATTGCAGGGGGTTATTTGGTCTCAGTTTACATTATGGGAGCAAACCCTACGGTCTATGAAAATTCCACCTTCCAATTTTTGGATTTAGAGGACTTTTTTGTAGGTATAATAAAGGCAGCTTCATTTGGTTTAATTCTTTCAGTTGTAGGTTGTATGAAGGGTTTTTATGCACAAGGTGGAGCGGAGGGGGTTGGAAGAGCCACAACAGAAGCAGTAGTTATGGCTTCTTTATTCATTTTATTATCTGATTTCTTCTTAACAAAACTACTATGGTAAAAGAAAAGTTTATAATAGAGGATTTGCATAAGAGTTTTGGAGAAAAAAAGGTCTTAAAAGGTATAAATTTTATCATAGAAGAGGGAACTTCTGTTGTAATAGTGGGTGGTTCAGGGGTGGGGAAATCTGTATTTCTCAAAACTCTAATTGGACTTTTAAAGCCAGATAGGGGAAAAGTTATAATTGAGGGAGTTGATCTTTTTTCCTTAAAGGATAAAGAACTAAATGATTTTAGGAAAAAATTTGGGATGTGTTTTCAAGAAGGCGCATTGTTTGATTCAATGACTGTTTTTGAAAACATCAGTTTTCCCCTCGAAAGGCATACAAATTTTTCAAAGGAAGAGATAAGAAAAAGGGTTGAAGAGTGTCTATCTATTGTAAAATTAAAGGGAGTTGAAAATAAGTTCCCCTCAGAACTCTCTGGTGGGATGAGGAGAAGAGTTGGTTTTGCAAGAGCCATTGCCTTAAAACCAGAAATTTTACTCTTTGATGAACCCACAACAGGACTTGATCCCGTTATGACTTCCCTTATCTCAGAAACAATAAAGGACTTAACAAAAGATGATAAAGTTACTGCAATTACCATTACCCATGACTTAAATGCTGCATCAATAATTGCAGACAAAATAGCAATGCTCTTTGATGGAAAGATAATATTTTATGGTACAAAAGAAGAATTTAATAAAAGCCAGGAACCAGCAATATTTCAATTTAGAACTTCAAATCCTTATGGTCCCTGGACAGAGGAGGAAATATGAATCCAATGTTAAAGGTTGGAATTTTTGCTCTAATTATTTTAATAATTGCTGGTTATTTTATAATAAAAATAGAAGAACTCCCCATTGGGAAAGGGGATTTTCAAAGGATAACAGTAAAATTTCCTGATGTGGCAGGGCTAGATTTAAAAGCCGCAGTACGGATATATGGGGTAAGGGTAGGAAAAGTAGAAAAAATTAAGCTTTTACCTGATGGGGCAGAAGTTGTTTTACTCATTGATTCTTCTTTAAAATTGGGGAAAGGGGCAAAGGCATATGTAAGAAATATGGGACTTTTAGGTGACAAATATGTAGAGGTCTATCCGGGAAATCCTGAGCTTGGAATCTTAGAAAAAGGGATAGTTCTTAAGGGGTTCAGTCCCGTCTCCTATGATGAAATCTTAGAAAAACTTTCTGATATTGGAACAAATGTTAGGAATCTAACGGACTCCTTTAAAAAAAGTTTGACAGGTGAAGAAATAGAAGAAAAGATAAGGAAAATTATAGAAAATGTAGAAGAATTTACAGATACTGCAAAATTAATTCTTTCAGAAAACAGAGAAAACATTGGAGAAATTTCAAAAAATATAAGGGAAGCAACCCAAAAACTAAAGGAAGAAATACCAAAAATTTCAGTGGACTTACAAAAATTTTTAAATAACATAGATGAACTAATTGCTGAAAATAGGGGGGATATAAAGGATACCCTTTCAAACTTTAAAAACTCTGTTGAAAAATTAAAAGAAAGTTTAAAATCCCTTTCATCAATTATGGAAAAGGTAGATAAAGGTAAAGGAACAATTGGAAAACTTATAAATGATAAGGAAAGCCATGACAAACTTGTCACTACCTTAGATTCCATTTCAAAGGGAGCTGATTCATTAACAAATACTATTGGAAGAACCCAAAAATGGGGTTTGACCTTAGGTTTTAGGTCTGAGGGCTTAGTAGAACATGATAAAGCCCAATCCTACTTTTCTGTAAAATTACAAACAAGCCCTAAGAGGTTTTATCTAATAGAAGGAGTTGATGACCCCTTTGGAAAAAGACAAGAAAAAACAGTAGAAACTACAACTTACTACCCCGATGGAACCTCTTCCACAACCTTTGAAAAAACAATTAAATATGATAAAACCTTTTCTATAACCTTTATGTTTGGATGGAATTTTCATCCCTTTTCTTTAAGGGCAGGGCTTGAACAAAACTATGGAGGGGTTGGAATTGATTATATTCTATTTAAAGAAAAGTTATTATTTTCCTTAGATGCCTTTGATTTTTCCACAGAAGGAAGAAAAGCCCATTTAAAATTTTCTTCAAGGTATTATCCAAAGGATTTTTTATATTTAACATTGGGATATGATGACCCTTTAAATAAAGAAAGGAGGAGTTTCTTTTTGGGTGGAGGAATTCAATGGGATGATGAAGATTTCAAATATCTCTTATCTGGTCTCCCATCTTTTTAAAATTTATATTTCAATAAAAGATAAAATAGAAGAACGCCTTAAAGAATTTGAAAAAATAGGAAAGGGAGATGATAAAAAATTATTTGAAGAATTGGTCTTTTGCCTTTTAACACCCCAAACAAAAGCCCTCACTTGTCAAAGGGCAGTTGAAGGTTTGAAAGAGTTGGGGCTTTTATTTAAAGGAAAAAGGGAAGAAATTTCTAAGGTTATAAATTATATAAGATTTAAAAATAACAAAGCAAAATATATTGTAAATGCAAGGGAAAAATTTTTTAAAGATGGAATTCCCTCCTTAAAAAAATACCTTAATTCCATAAAAGATGAAAAAAAATTAAGGGAAAAATTGGTTAAAGAAATTATGGGTTTAGGTTTAAAAGAAGCAAGCCATTTTTTAAGAAACATAGGAAAAAGTCAAGAACTTGCCATAATTGATAGGCATATATTAAAATGTGCATTAAAATATAAAATAATAAAAAAAATTCCCAAAACAATTAATAAGGAAAATTATTTTAAAATTGAAAAAAAATTATTAAAATTTTCCAAAAAAATAGGAATCCCCTTAAACCATTTAGATTTTTTGTTTTGGTATATAGAAAAGGGATATTTTTTCAAATAAACCCAACTTAAATATTTGTGTATTAACTTCTTTTTCAAAATAAATTAAATAGCAACAGTTCTTATATAATAAAATTATGAAAAGAACAAATAAAGGATATAAATTTCCACTACCTTTCGGAAGGGCTATAGAAAAATTTGGAAATTTTGGAGGGATTTCTTTGATTTAAAATATGATTACCTGTGTATGGAAATTTGGGATTAAATAATATCTGGTTTAGGGAAAATTGAAAATTTTTCCTTCAAGCTTTGGAATGGTCAAATTCCACAAATAATTCTTGTGTTTCTTCTTCAATTTATTTTAACAATAAAAAACTATTATAAAACAAAAAAAATAAAAAAAGGGGGATTTATGAAAAAATTTGCTTTAATTTTTTCTTAAATTTCCTTTCCTTCATAGTTTTTTGTGGAGAAATTTCATTCCAAAAACCTAACCCAACTTTCGTAAAAGGATATTTTTGAAGTAGTTTAAATTTAAGCTTTTGGGCTAATTTTTTAAATTTTTTTTCATCTTTTATTAAATTTTCCCCTATTTTCCTCTAATTTTTTTAAATTTTT
>FWPU01001597.1_pt1 | contig 67572 bp, 50 predicted proteins | sample 2228361 | NCBI WGS metagenome assembly FWPU01 (sample SAMEA103939777, study PRJEB20133) | metagenome
TAGAGCATGCGCCGCGATATCACCCGCCGCTCGCCCGTGCGACTGGAACCCGCATCCTGAATGGCGTGCTCCAGGTAGAATAGAACGCGGCTCGTCACCAGGATCCCGTTCGTCCACCTCGTTTTCCGGCGCGTCTTCCATCTCCTCAATCTCGTCGGCATCGAGAACGGGAGAGGGAGGCATTGCCGCCAGCGCGCCACGCTGGAGAAGCTCAAGCTCGCGAAGCTGCCTTTCCAGACGCTCCCGCCTCCTGCGAAGAGACTGGTAAATCGCTTCCGGAGAAGACGCCAGCCGCCGCTGGAGGATGGTCAGCGCAAAGCCCACCGTGCCGGCGCGCTTGTTGTCCTGGAGGGCATCCGCGCGATTGAACTCCTCGCGCACATATTCCGTGACCTCCTTGTATAGCCGGGCTTCAGCATCCGACAGCCGGTACGCCACGGTGTAGGCGAGCCGTTCCGGGAACAGAGGCGTGCCGTCGAACTTGACGAGCTGCTCCTTGACCATCCGCCGCATGATGTCGGATACATCCACTACGTGCACGCCATCGCGGAACCGTCCCTCGAAACGGTCCCCATCCAGCAGGGCGAGAAAAAGCTGAAAGTCCTCCTCTTTCCCGTTGTGCGGCGTCGCCGTCAACAGCAGGAAGTGCCGGGCCGTGCCCGAAAGCACCTGGCCCAGACGGTAGCGTTTGGTGTAGTTGATCTCGCCCCCGAAAAACGTGGCCGACATCTTGTGGGCCTCATCCACGATCACCAGGTCCCAGCCGCAATCCGGCGCGGCGAGCTTGGCCTGCACGTCTTTGTCACGCGCCAGCTTGTCCAGGCGCGCGATGGCAAGGTTGTTCTCCAGGAACCAGTTGCCGGTGCGCGCCGCCTCCAGTTTGTCGTTCGTCAGAATTTCGAAGTGGAGCTGGAAGCGCCGATAAAGCTCGTCCTGCCACTGTTCCACCAGGTTTCCAGGGCACACCACAAGACAGCGCTGCAAGTCCCCGCGCACCAGAAGCTCTTTGATCAAGAGGCCCGCCATGATCGTCTTGCCCGCCCCGGGGTCGTCCGCCAGCAGGAACCGCAGAGGCTGTCGAGGCAGCATCGCCTCGTAGACCGCCGTGATCTGGTGAGGGAGAGGCTCCACAAGCGAGGTATGCACGGCGAGCACCGGATCGAACAGGTGCGCCAGACGAATCCGGTGGGCTTCCGAAACGACCCGGAACAGCGCGCCGTCGCCATCGAAGCTCCAGGGGCGCCCGGCCTCAACGATCTCTAATGACGGTTCTCGATCCCGGAATAGTAGCTCGACGCCCGGCTTGCCCGCGGGATCCTTATACGTGAGTTCGACGGCCGCCGATCCGAACCACTGCACGTCCACAACCGTGACCGGGCAGTCCGGCAAAATGCCTCGAACGGCCGCTCCGCGCTTCAGCTCCTCCAGTCTGGCCATTGTAAGCCCCACTCATCTTATTAACCTTCACCTAAGGCGGCAGATCAACGCTCATGATATCGAAAAGCAACGGATTGGCGGAAGCCGATGGAGTGCTCCTGAACCAGGCCACGGCATTCCGGCCGCAAATCCTCAAGACCTTCTTTTTGCGGGAAGCTCACTGTCGGCAACCCCGAGGTCACTCCCGGTGCTCATCGGTCCGCCTCGACGATTCCCTCCAGTCACAGCCCCCACCTGATTCTAACCCCCCTGCCTCGAACCACTTACGAGAACCTACCCCCGCCCGCTCGCCCGCCCCATGCGATAATCAATCTCGGCAGCGCCTCACCGCGCGCCAAACACCGGGGACGGCCGCCTCATCCCCCAATCCGCCGACACGCCGCCGGCGGCCCTCCCCGTCTCTGTTCTGCACCCTGCGCAGGAGGAACCCGTCGCCATGAACAACACGGTCATCTTCCCCTATAACTCCAACTTCCCCTACCGGCCCAAACCCAAAGAACCCACCGAACTCGACCTCCTGTTCGACCTCGCCGGCGAGTTCCGCCCCTTCGCCACCGAGTTCGGCCAAGCCTGGGTCTCCGTCCCCCTGGGCGAGCGCGGTCACCAGGTCATGCCCCTGCGCTCCCCCTGGTTCCGCGAGTGGTTCTGGCGCGAGTACCGCCTCCGTCACGCCCGCCCCCGCCCCAAGCCCCACAACCTCCGTACCGTCATCCGCACCCTGGAGGCCCAGGCCTTCGCCGGCCCCGCCTCCGAACGCCCCGTCGCCACCCGCTTCACCGCTTTCGGCTGGCGTCGCGGCCCCGCCATGACCGAGCCGTCCGAGGCCTTCCTCGACCTGCCCAACCGCCACGGTGAGGTCATCACCATCACCCCCGAGGGCTGGAGCGTCACCCCCGGGCTGCACGTCAGCTTCCACCGCCCCCGCGCCATGCAGCCCCTCCCCAAACCGGAAAAGCCAGCCGACCCAACCCACCTGCTGGCCCGCCTTCGCGCCCTGCTCAATCCGGCCACCGAGCGCGACTGGCGCCGCTGCCTCGCCTGGCTCGTCAGCGCCCTCCATCCGGCCGGCCCCTACCCCATCCTCGTCCTCCACGGCCCCGCCGAATCCGGCAAAAGCACCGCCGCCCGCCTCCTCCGCTCCCTCCTCGACCCCAGTTGGACCCCCTGCCGCCCCCTGCCCCGCACCGACCGCCAGTTCCTCGACCTGGCCTTCCACAACCACATCGTCGCCATCGACGAGGTCCAGCGCCTCTCGGCCAAGACCGTCCACCGCCTCACCCAGCTTTCCTCCGGCGCCTCCTTCAGCTTCAAGGAGCGCGGCGACGACCGCGAGCCGATCCCCATATTCCTCCGCCGGCCGGCGATCCTCGTGCTCGACCGCCCGCCGGCTCACCCCTCGCTGGCCGCCCGCTCACTCACCGTACAGACCAAGGCCTTCACCGCCGACACCCGCCGCCTGGAGCCGGACGTGTGGCAAGAGTTCACCACCCTGCACGCGCAACTGCTCGGGCTCATCTGCGACGCCGTCTCGGCCGCCCTGCGCAACCTGCCGAACATCAAGCCCCCCAGCCTGCCGCGGCTGGCGGACGCCGCCCTCTGGGCGGCCGCCGCCGCCGAGGTCTTCGGCCTGACGCCGGAGGATCTTCTGGCCGCCTTCGACCCCGACGATCCCGAACCCACTCCCCAACCCCAACAAAACAACCCGGATATCACCAACGTGCAATTAAGCCCCGCGCCGGAAACAACGTCCCCGGCGCATGCCTCACCCCCTGCCGCAAGCCCCAGCTTGTCCCCGCCCAGACAGGATCTATCTATCCAATTCTCGCGTGTAACCCCGGCGAAGGCCTCCCCCGCCTATAATGAGCAGATGCCGGTCCCCGTGATGCGCCCTCGAGCAATGCGGCCACCCAGGCGGCGCACAGCGAGATGAGCGGCCAGCCAAATGCCAGTCCAACACAGTCCGCGCTACCTCCTGTTCAAGGTCTTCCTCGTGGTTGGCGCGCTGCTCAGCGTCCTGCTGCTGGTGCAATCCATCCGCACCTACCGCTTTGTTTCCGGGCAGCTTGTGCGCGCGGCGCTGAGCCGCGAGGCGTCGGTTCATCTCAACCGGATCCTTTACCTCGCCCGGCAGGCTGACGCCGAAAACGACCCCAGCCTCGCCGGCACATTGCAGCAATACTGGCGGGAAGAGTCCGCCAAGATCGTTTGGCTGCGCTTGGTGGATTTCCGCGGCGACGTGCTCGCTGAAGCCGGCGAGCCGAGCGCTCCGCCGGCGAATCTGGAAGAGGCGCTCAAGCTGCTCGAGACCGGCGAGCGCTATTCCGAGGTGCGCGAAACCCCGCACGGCCGGGTGCTCGTCTCGCTGCGCCCCTTCCGGTACCGGCTGGCCAGTCAGCGCCCGGCTACCGAATTCCGGGGCAGGCCCCCGGCGTTTCCCCCGCCCGGCAGAGAGCCTTCCCTGCGCCAAGGGGCGCCGCCGCCGGCCCGCGGACCCCGCCTGAATCTGCTGGAAATCGCGCTGCGCTGGAACGCCGTCGAAGCCGAACTGGCCGGGTTGCGGCGCAACCTCTTCGTCAGCGTCTCGGCAGCGCTCGCCCTGCTGGCGGCGATGGTGGTTCTCGGCCTGCGTCTCAACCATTATGTCCGCGGCAAGCAACTCGAGCAGCAGCTCGCCCTCGCCCGCAAGGTGCAACAAGAGCTGCTGCCCGCCAACCCCCTGCTTCCCGGCGCCGTCGACGTCGCCGCCGTCTGCGACCCCGCCTGGCAGATCGGCGGGGACTTTTACGACGTCTTTCCCGTGGACCACAAGCGCCTGGTGATGCTCCTGGGCGACGTCTCCGGCAAAGGACTCCCGGCGGCGCTCGTCATGGGCATGCTTCACGGTGCGGTCCGATCCACTACGTGGTCGGGAGACCCCGGCAGCCATGAACAAGCCTTGCGGCGCATCAACGAACTGCTCTGCGCCCGAACGTCGGTGGAACGCTTCGCCACCATGTTCTGGTGTTACTACGACCCCGAACATCAGCGGCTTTGCTACGTCAACGCCGGCCACATTCCCCCCATCTTGGCCAGGGCAAACACCAACGCCGACCCGGAACTGAAACGGCTCGAGGATGGAGGCCCCGTGCTCGGCGTCATCCCCGAGGCCGTCTACCGCCAGGGCGAAGTCGAGTTCCGCCACGGGGACCTGCTCGTGATCTACTCCGACGGGGTCGTCGAAGCCGCTAACGCCGCCGGCGAAGAGTTCGGCGAGGCGCGCCTGGCCGCCATCATTCGCGACAACTTCCACCGTCCGGTGGCCCAGATCCGTGACGAGATTCTCCGGCGGGTGCGCGAATTCTCCGAACAACAGGAGCAGCAGGACGATCTGACGCTGGTGGTGATTCGCGCCGGCTCACCGCGCGAGGAAGCCGCCCGCATCGCCGCCTGAGGCCGCGCCGAATCGGCTAACCTCGATCAGGCGCGTTTCGTTCGGCAGGCGCGTCAGGCGGATCGCAATGCCGTGCTCCGGCAGCAGTTCGGGGAAGCGCTCTCCCCACTCGATCAGGACGACGGCATCGCGATCGAACAGTTCCTCGAGCCCGAGCGAGGCGGCCTCGTCCGCTGTCTCGACCCGGTACAGGTCCACATGGTAAACCCGCACCGGGTCGCCGTACTCGTGGATCAGCGTGAACGTCGGGCTGGAGACTTCCTCCGGCTCGGCCGCGCCGAGACCCTTGGCAATGCCCTTGGCCAATGTCGTCTTGCCGGCGCCCAGCTCGCCCACCAGCAGCACCACCGACCCGGGGCCCAGAAACCGCGCCAGCTCCTCGCCGGCGGCGATGGTTCCCTGCTCACTCCGAGTCCGGTAGGAGCGCCTGGGCAATGGCATCGGGCAAGTAGGCAAGCAGGTCCGTCGCAATCAGCGGCTGTTCCCCGAAATCGGCCGCCCCGAGTTCCCCGGCCCGGCCGTGGAGCCAGACCGCCGCCAGAACCGCTGTTTCCAGCTCCGCCGGGAACTGCGCCGCCAGCCCCGCAATCAACCCGGTCAGGATGTCTCCGGTTCCGCCGGTGGCCATCGCAGGCGTGCCCGTGGGATTGACCCAAACCCGGCCGTCCGGCAGGGCAATCAGCGACCGCTGGCCCTTCAACACTACCGTGACGTGGTGGGCCGTCGCGAAGCTGCGCGCCACGCCCACGCGGTCGCCGAGGATTTCATCGCGCGACAGGCCGGTCAGCCGCGCCATCTCGCCGGGATGCGGCGTTAGCACCAGCGCCGGCCTGCCCGGAAAATCGCTCCCCGCCAGCGCGTTCAGCCCGTCGGCATCGATCACCATCGGCTGGGAGAACTCCCTCACCAGCCGCCGTACAAACGCCGCCGTCTCCGGGTGGGTGCCCAGTCCCGGCCCCACCGCCAGCACCGTCTTGTTCTCGACGATGGCGGCCATCCGGCCGTAGTCAAACGCCCTCGGCGAAATCGACCCCGCGTCGGTCTCAGCCAGCGGTTCCGTCATGATCTCAGCAGCGTGCGCCGCAATCACCGGCGCCGCTGAGCCCGCCGAGGCCACCGTCACAAGGCCCGCGCCCGCGCGCAGCGCCGAAAGGCCGGCCATCGCCGCAGCGCCCGTCTTGCCGCCCGAGCCCCCGATCACCAGCACGTGGCCAAAACTGCCTTTGTGAGCGCCCCGCGGACGCGCGGCGAACAGATGCCGGAAGCGCTTCGGCTCGCTCAGGGCAAGGAAGATCGAGTCGTCGTCTTCGAATAACTCGGGCGGAGAGCCGATCGGACAGACCCGAAGCTCGCCGACCCGGTCGCAGTTCGGCGGCAGCACTTGCCCCACTTTCGGGGCGGTGAAGGTGACCGTGTAGTCCGCCTTGACCGATTCACCGAGCGGGTTGCCGCTGTCGCTGTCCAGACCCGAAGGGATATCCACGGCGACCACCTTGGCCTCCGGAAAGCCGGTGTTGATCTCCCGGATCAGCTCGAGCATGCGGCCCCGGGCCGGACCCGACAGCCCCGTGCCGAGCAGCGCGTCGATGACCAGCGTCGCCCGCCGCATCTCGGCCGTGATCTCGCCGCTCACCGGGCACCCGCAGGCCTCCAGCATCCGGAAGTTCGCGGCCGCGTCCCCGGTCAGTTCGCCGGCTTGTCCGGCGAAGACCACATGCAGCGACCGCGGCCGGAGCCGCGTGTGCAACTGCCGGGCAACCACAAAGCCGTCGCCGCCATTGTTCCCCTTGCCGCACAGGATCACGACCCGGTGCTCGGACAACGGCCGGAACTCCTCGGCCAGAAGCTCCACCACCCGGTGGCCCGCATTCTCCATCAGCACCAGCCCCGGGATCCCGAGCTCCATCGACCGCCGATCCACCTCGCGCATCTGGGCGGCGGTGAGCACTTTCATGGGCGCGCCTCCGCCATCAGCTTCTCGAGCTTTCGGAGGTGTTCGATGTCCCCCATGACGATGAGGTGGTCGCCGCCCTCCACCACGGCGTCCGCCGTCGGGTTGAACTGCATTCGGCCGTCCGCCTTGCGGATTGCGAGCACGATGACGCCCAGGTCGCGGCGAAGCTGCATCTCCCGCAGGGACTTGGCGCTCAGTTCGCTGCCCGGAACGACGTGGACCTGCTCCAGCCCGATGTTCAGCCCGAGATCCACCGTCGAGGTGGTGATGTCCAGGAACTCGAAGACGTACGGACGCAGAATCGCTTGCGCCAGCCGGTAGCCGGTGATGTTGTACGGCCGGAACACGGCGTCGGCGCCGGCCATCCGCAGCTTGCTTTCGGACTCCTCCTCGTTGACGCGCGAGGAGATCTTCAGCGCCGGGTTCAGCGCCTTCGCCGACAGCACCAGAAACAAGTTGTCGGCATCGGTGGCCAGGGCGGCGATGAGTCCGCGGGCCCGCTCCACGCCCACCTCCCGCAACGTCTCGTCGCTCTTGCAATCGGCCACTACAGCGAGCATGCCGCGCTTGACGGCGCGCTCGACGCGGGCCGCATCCGCGTCCACAACGACGAACGGCTTGCCCGAACGGTGCAATTCGTCGGCCGCGCTGCGCCCCACGCGCCCGAAGCCACAAACGATGTAGTGATCCTTGAGTTTGTCGATCATGCGCCTGATCCGCCTCTTGCCAAAGAATTCGCTGAGCTGCAATTCGATGATCGTCTGCGTCATCGCGCCAACGCTGTAGAACATCACGCCCACACCGAACAGCAGCAGCCAACTGTTGAAGATCCGGCCGGCCCGGCTGAGCGGATGAATCTCCGCGTAGCCGACGGTGGTGATCGTGATCAGCGCCATGTAGAACGCGTCGAACACGGGATAGCGTTCGATCAGCGTAAAGCCCAGCGTCCCAACCACCAGCGTGACGGCCAGGGCCACGGCGATCGTGATCAGCCGGCGCTTCAAAGCCGCCATCGGATCTCAGAGCCTCCTGGCCACCAGCATCGTCATATCGTCCTGGAGCTCGGGCGACCCCGTCCAGTCCCGCACCGCCTCCATTACCGCCGCAATGATCCGGCCGGTGTCGCTTCGGGCGTAGCGCACGACGACGTCCAGGAGGCGGCGCTCGCCGAACATCTCCCCGTACTCATTCTCCGGCTCGGTCAGACCGTCGGTATAAACGAGCAGCAGGTCCCCGCTCTCCAGTTGCAGGCAGCTCTCGCCGTACTGGGCAAACGGGAAGGCCCCGACGACCATTCCGTTCACCTCGAGCGGCTGCGGTCGTCCGTTACGGAGCAGAACCGGAGGCAGATGCCCGGCATTGGTGTACCTCAGCAGTCCGGTCTCATCATCATAGACCGAGAAGTAAAAGGTAGCGTACTTCTCCGGCGCGGTGTCGGCGTAGAGCTGGTCGTTAAGGCGGGACACCAGCCAGGAGGTGGAGATGGACTCCGACCCGGGCGAGAGCCCCGGCGCCTTCCCTTCCAGACAGGCGCGCAGGTGGGCACGAAGCGACGATTGGAGTGTCGCCATCAACAGCGCCGCCGAAATGCCCTTGCCGGCCACGTCGCCCAGCGCCACCACGAGGTGGGAATCGTCCAGACGCTGATAGTCGTAATAGTCGCCGGAAACCATCCGCGCCGGGCTGCACTGGGCGCGAAGTTCCAGACGCTTGAGTGTGGGAGCCGATTTCGGGTACAGCTGCCGCTGGACCTCACGGGCGATTTCCAGATCCGCCTGAACCCGCTCGTTCTCCTTGGCCACCAGCAGCAGGCGCTCGAGGTTCTCCGTCATGCGGTTGAACGAGTCGCTGACGACGGCCAGTTGATCGTCGCCGCGGACCTCGATCCGGTGCGAGAAATCTCCCTCGCGTACCCGCTCGGTGCCTTCATAAAGGGAGTGGAAGGCGCCGGTGATGGTTCGGGTAAGGGAGACGCCGACGTAGAGCGAAAACAGCTCCACAACCAGAAAAAGGACGGCGATGATGAGCAGGAAGGTGATGTAGTCGGCGGTTCGGGTCTCTTCGCCGAAGATGACGTCGATGACTGCCGAGGCGCGCCCGTGAATGGCGATGAGCCCACCCTCCACAGTCGGGGGCGACTCCCAAATGGCGACGGAGATGTTGGCGCCCTGCGAAAAGTCGTAATCGAAGCGGTGCCGCGCCGGCGGCAGGGCGGATCCGGGTACGCCGGCCTCGCCGGGCAACGGCTTGTGAAGCCGCATCGGACGCGGCGGGGCCTGTTCGCCGGCGCGCTCGGTTCGGTATTCGATAATGGCCACCTCACCGATCCCCGGGGCCAGCGAGTGCAGGAACCGCCTCGTAATCGGGGCCATCACGGTGACCTCGGTGGTTTCGTGGACGGCGTGGGCCCAGGCAAACAGCACTTGATCGCGGAGCACGATGCCGGCGATGTTGCCCCAGCCTTCCGGCGGGTTCTGAATCGTGGAGGCGGAACGGTACCTGACGGCGCCGCGTTCGCTGACGACCACCTCGACGCTCGGAAAGAACTCCTCCAGGCCGGTCCGGAACCGCTGCCAGGCGCCTTCGCGCTGACGGGCCGGCACGATCAGCAGGGTCCGGGCCGCGCGCTCCAGCGCCGCCACCCGGCGGTCGAGCTCGGTGGCGACCAGATAGACGGCAATCTGGCTCGTCACTGCCCAACTGGCGGCGTAGATGAGGATGCCCATCAGCAGAACGGGAACGAAGGCGACGAACAGGTATGCGACCAGGAGCCGGTTGCGAAGCCGCCAGATGGCTTTGCGGACCCCAATGCGCAGCCATTTGACCAGCGCCCAGAGGCCGGTGGTGATGACGGCCAGCAGAAGGACGAATCGGGCGGCGCTGCCCGCTTGGAGCCCCACCGATAGCGCATACGCGGCGAGCGCCGCCAGGAAGGCCTTGTCGGAGTTTCCCAACCGGCGGCGGAGCGCGAGGAGACTGCGGGCAATGTCCATCTCAGGTGCGAGACTTGGCGATGGCCGGGGTTTCCTCCTCGGGGCCGCCGGGAGCGACGGCCGGCTCCAGGTAGTACTTGGTCAGACCCGTCTTGAGAATCTCGAAGGCCGACTCGGGATCATCCGCCCACTGGAACAGCTCCACGTCCTCCGGACTGATCGTGCCGTAACGGATGAGCGCGTCGAAGTTGATGATCTCCTGCCAGTACTCCCGTCCGTACAGCACGATCACGATGTGTTTGGCGAGCTTGCGCGTCTGCACCAGCGTCAGCAGCTCGAACAGCTCATCCATCGTTCCGTAGCCGCCCGGGAAGATGACGAGGGCCTTGGCCAGGTAAGCGAACCAGAACTTGCGCATGAAAAAATAACGGAACTCCAGGCACAGTTCCGGCGTGATGTAGGGGTTCGGGTATTGTTCCAGCGGCAGGCCGATGTTCAGCCCGATGGTTCGCGAGCCGGCATCGGCCGCCCCCCGGTTGGCGGCTTCCATGATGCCGGGTCCGCCGCCGGTGCAGACTACGAAGCGGCGGCGGGACTCGGTGAGCCCCTCGGACCACTCAGTCAGCATGCGCGCCAGCGCCCGTGCCTCGTGGTAATAACGTTGCAGCGGTCCGTTCTCCTGAATCCGGGCCGAGCCGAAGAACACCACCGTGTCGTGGATCTGCTCCTTACGGAACTGCGACAGGGGCTGCAAAAACTCAGCCAGGATCCGCAATGCGCGTCCGTCGCGGCTTTCGAGGAACTCGAGATTCTTATACGCCAGCCGGGTGTTGTATCTGTCGTTGCGAACTTCACTCATCGTCGTGGGACCTTTCCCGCAGGGTTTTCTCGATCTCCTCCAGCCGGTGTTCCAATTGTCGCACCCTCTTGAGCAAGTCGGGCAGCTTGGGAAACGCGGCGACCGAGCGGCGCCACTCGCGCGAATCGATGGCCGGGTAGCCGGAAATCATCAGCCCCTTGGGGACGTCGCCCGGCACGCCGCTCTGGGCGGTGGCGATCACGCCCTCGCCTACCCTCAGATGGCCGGCGATCCCCACCTGGCCGGCGAGCAGCACATTCCGCTCCAGGATGGAACTGCCCGCCAGACCGACCTGGGCGCAGATGATATTGTCCTCGCCGACCACGCTGGCGTGGCCGATCTGGACCAAGTTGTCGATCTTGGCCCCGCGCTTTACGCGAGTCTCACCGACGGTGGCCCGGTCGACGGCACTGAGGCACTGGATCTCGACGTCGTCCTCAATCACAGTGATCCCGGACTGGACGATCTTATGGTGGCTGCCGTCAGCCCTCTTGGCAAAGCCGAAACCGTCCCCGCCGATCACCGCGCCGTTTTGCAGAATGACGCGGTCGCCGATGCGGCAGAACTCGCGGACGACGGCGTGGGAATGGGCGCAAAAATCATCGCCGATCTGCGCCCCCTGGTAGATCACCACGTGGGGGTGGAGAACGGCGTTGCGGCCGATGACGACGTTCTCCCCGATGACGGCATAGGCGCCGATGGAAGCGTTCTCGCCGATCCTGGCTGACGGCGCGATCACCGCCGTCGGATGCACGCCGGGGGCCGGCCGAGGCGGCTGGTAGAAGAACTCGAGGGCGCGGGCGAAGTCCAGGTACGGGTTGTCCGAGACCAAGAGCTGCATCGGGAGCCCTTCGAGCTCCTCGCCCACCAAGACAGCAGCAGCGCGCGAGGTTTTGAGCTTGGCGGCGTACTTCGGGTTCGCGAGGAAGGTCAGTTCCGTCTCGCGGGCGTGCTCGATGCCGGCGACGCCGGTGATGTCGAGCGCGCCATCGCCCACCAGCCGGCAGCCGAGGGCATCGGCGATTTCCTTTAGTTTCATGGCCACGCTAAGCTTCAGGTTACACTGATGGTATGAGGTGCGCCAGCACGCTAGTGGTGTGCGTTCTGATCGGGTGGCCTGCTGTCGCTTCTCAACAGCGCCGATCGCCGGAAATCGAGAAAGCGATTGAGGAGTTTCGCATCCAGACCAGAAACCTCGGGCTTCGCGCCGACAGTCCCCGCCGGGCGCGCAGAAACGGCCAGCGCACGGCTGCCTGGCACGGGCGGCTGTTCTGGAACATCCGGAACGATCTGTTCGACGCGGTCCCGCACGAGGTGACGCAGACCGGCGGCAGCAAGAGCATCTTGCGGCGCAACCAGTACGGTTTCAACCTCTCCGGCCCGGTGCTCATTCCCAAGCTGTACCACGGGGGTTCCCGAACGTTTTTCTCGCTCTCCTACGAGGGTGTGCGGGAAACCGTGGGACGCTCGTATCTGCGCACTATCCCGACGATGCCGGAACGCAGCGGGGACTTCAGCCAAGTCGTGGACAAAGCCGGCGAGCTGCTGCCGATTCTCGATCCGGCCAGCACCCGGCTCAACCCCGCTTTTGACCCGGCCTTGCCGGTTTCGATGGAGAATCTCCAATACCTCCGCGATCCGTTTCCGGGAAACCGCATTCCGGCGGCGCGTTTGGATGAGGTGGCGTTAGACGCGGTCCGTCATTATCCGGCGCCGAACGTCAACATCGGCCCGTTCTTTCAGAACAACTATTCGATATATGCCCCGGAGACGAACAAGGCCGACGGGATGAGGGGCAAGCTGGACCACACGCCCCGCGACCGCCACCGGCTGTCGTTCAGTTTTGCCTTTTCCAACGGCTTCGACGGCCCGGCGAAGTTCTTTCCGACGGTGGCGAATCCGGGGCGGCCGGACCGCAAGTTCCGAAGCCGCAGCGGGTCGGCCGAACACACGTTCACCATCTCGCCGAACAGCCTGAACACGTTCCGCTTCGGGGCGTGGATGAGCGTCTCGGAAAACCAGCGGGAAGCCGGGGAGACCGACAGTGCCTTTCCAGTCTACAACTTCCGCCCCTACCTGTCGATGGGCAGGTCGTATCCGGTGTCGCGGACCGCGCGGATACAGTATGAGATCTCGGACGGATTCTCCTGGCGGCGGGGCAAGCACAGTCTGCGGTTGTCGGCCGAGTGGCAGGGGGAGATGTCCCACTCCTACTGGCCACAGTATCCTTCCGGGCGGTTCGAATTCACCGACGGGCTGACGAGCCTGCCGGGGATAGTGAACACGGGGCATGCCTTCGGCAGTTTCATGCTGGGCCTGGCCCGGTTCGCGGAGAGCAGTCTGGTCGAGCATCCGTCGTATTTCCGGAGGCGCCGTGCGGAGGTTGGGTTCAGGGACGAGTGGGAACTGAAGCAAGGGCTGACGCTAAACCTCGGGCTGTCGGTCGCCATCAGCACGCCGCGGGTGGAGAAATACGACCGGCAGTCGACGGTGGACTTGGAGACGCTGAATCCGGCCAATGGCAGGCCGGGCGCGCTGGTGTTTGCCGGCCGGGACGGCCGCGGGCGCGCTTTTCAGCCGACGCAAGCGCGTCCGGAACCCTGGATGTCGGTGGCTTGGAGTCCGCTCGGGAGCGCCAAGATGGTGGCCCGGCTCAGCTTCCGGCGCCGCTACGAGGCGATACCCTTGTATTCCGGCCAGTGGGGGACCCAGGGCTTCAACGGCACGCCGACCTACATTACACAGAATGCACAACTGGAGCCCGCCGTCGTGCTTCAGGAGGGGTTGCCGGCGCCCGTGCATCCGCCGCCGGACCTGCGGCCGGAGGCGGCCAACGACACCATCGCAGACCTGATCGACGGATCGGGCGAGCTGCCGACCTACGACTACGCGCACTTGTCGGTGGAGCGCCAGTTCCCGTTCGCGATTGTGCTGACGGCCGGGGCGAACTACGCGCGGGGCTGCAACCTGCTGGCCAACAACCAGGGGGCCCATCCGAACGCCATCCCGCTGGAGGATCTGCGGTTCCGCGATCTGCTGAACGAAGAAAGTTTCAATCGCTCCCGGCGTCCGTATCCGCAGTACCAGCGGTTCGACGTGTACAGTTCATATCCAGTGGGCCGCTATCAGCGGACCGAGGGCTACCTGCGGCTGGAAAAGCGAACGTCGCAGGGGTTGTCGCTGAGCGCGGTGTACGAATTCTCCAAACAGCTTGATGACTACGCGGCGCCGGAAGGGCTTCAAGATTACTATAACCGGCGCAAAGAATGGTCGCTGACCTACTGGAACGACCCGCACCGGATCTCGCTGACGTATATGTACGAGCTGCCGTTCGGGCCGAACAAACGGCTGTTGCATGCAACAGACTGGAAACGGCACCTGGTTTCAGGCTGGGCCATCAGCGGGGTGACGAGTTACTCCAGCGGCGACCCAATCAACCTGCTGGCCCAGTTCAACAACACCGGCGGAGTTGTCAGCGCCCTTTATGTCAATGCGGTGCCGGGGGTGGATCCGCACGTGGAAAACCCCGGTCCGGAGCTGTGGTTCAATCCGGCGGCGTTCGTCAATCCGCCGGACTTCTCTATCGGCCACGTGTCGCGGTCCCATCCGACGCTGCGCAACCCGATCCGGCAAAACCACGACCTGTCGGTGACCAAACGGTTCACGCTGGCCTCGGATCGGGCGGTGGAATTCATGGCCACCGCGCTGAACTTTCCCAACCATGCCAACTGGAACCGGCCCGACGCCGAGATCGGCACGGCCGAGTCGCCTAACATCAACGCCGGTAGAATCATAGGGTCACACGGCGGGCGCGTGATTCAGCTCGGTTTGCGATTCAGCTTTTAGTGTGAAGCAGCTAGTTGCACTTCTGGCCGGAGCGATCCTGCTGGCAGCCCCTCCTCCGAGAACGGAACGGTCCGTGATCCGGATTCCGGTGTGGAGCGACTCCGGCGCCGCGCTGCGCGCCGATCGCCTGACGGCCAAGATCGATGGCCAGCCGGCGCAGATCGTTCGCCTTCAGGGGCCGTCCGATGAGCTGCTGTTGCTGCTGGTGCTGGATCTGGTGGCGGACCTGAACGAGATTGAGCTGGCCCGGGAAGCGCTGGGCACAGCCATTGCCGAGATGCCCGACGGGGTGTTCGTCAGCGTTCTGCGCGCCCAGGACGGACTGCGGGTCCTGTTGGATCCTACCAACGACCGGGAGGCGATTATCCAGGTGATTCAGACGTTCACCGTCAGCGGCACGCCGGGGCTGCTGGAGACGATCGAGACAGCGTCCGGGCTGGCCGATTCAATTCTGGCCAAGGCCCGGGTGCGGATTGCGGCGCTCTATGTCACCGATTCCGACATCCGGGACTACCGTGAGGATTTCACCAACCCGGTGATCAATTACAGCGATCAGCGAGACCTGAGCCGGCACTTTCCGGAGGGTCTGGTGCGGGAGCGCATCTCGAAGCTGGCGGCGAAGCTAAGCTCGACGCAGGCGCCGATCTTCGTGGTTCACTTGGAACACCAAGCCGACCGGTTGAACGAAGCGTACCAGAACGGTTTGATGCAGCTTAGCTCGACCACGGGCGGCGCCAGCGTATTTTGCCGGTCGAACGTCGAGATCGGGACGGCGATCGAGCAGATGTTCCGCCGCATCGTGTCCCATTACGGGCTGGATCTTGCCGTGCCCGAGCGGGCCGGTGAGAACGTTCTGATTTCGCTGGAGGGTCCGACGGGCGGCCTCAGTTATCGCAACCGCATGCGGCTAAAGTGAAAGGAAGAGAATGTCGTCATGACCGGCAAACGGGCGTCATTGATTTGGCTCGCGCTGTTCAGCGCGGGCGCCGGAGTGTTTGCCGGCATGTGGGTGGTGCCCCACCTTCAGCGCGAGGCGCGCCATTCGGAAACCATCGACCGGCTGGAGGCTGAGCGGGTGCGGCTCGTCGCCCGGGTCCAAGGTTTGCAAGCGGAGCTGGACCGCCTGCGCGCCGAGGCCGGAGGGCAGCGCGACAGAGACACCGAGCGTGAGGTCGCCTCGCTCGAAGCTCAGACGAAGGTGCAGACCGCCCGCAGCCTCCAGTACGTGCGCATGCTGTCGGAAACGCAGGAGAAGCTGGCTCAGGCGACGGCCACGATTGAGGAACTGCAAGACAAACTCGCCGAGCTGGAGTCATCGCTGGCGGAACTGAGTGAAGAGAACCGCCAGTTCAAGACCTTGCAGGAGGATCTGGAAGATCGGCTGGCGCGCGCCAACCGCGTTGTCGAGGCGATGCAGATCCAGTTGAAGGAGAGCTCGGACCGGATGGTCAGGCTGGAAGTACGCAACCGGGCGTTACGCCAGGAACAGCAGCAAGCGGGCGAGAAGCTGAAGCGCTCACAGCGGCTCTTGGCGGAGTTAGAGAATCTCAACCGGCGCCGCGAGGATCTCTTGACCACCATTGTCCGCCGGTATCGCGAAGTGGCGGAGGTGTACCGCACCGTCTCGATGCCCCAGGGGACCACGGAAGAATTGGGGCCGACCGCCGGTGTGGATCTATCGCGGATCCAGAACGCGCTCTCGCTGGCCGAAGAAGATCTCCGGCAGCTTCGCACGCTGAACGCGCGGGCGGAGCACGTACAAAGCGAACTTGAGCGGTAACTCCGGGCCTGCTTTTCCGACCCGGCATCGGCCGGATTCGCCGGAGGGGGCGACATGCTTCTGACACGGCGATGCCACGGGCGGGCTGCAATGAATCAGGCTTGCTGGACGACGTAGTAGGGCTGGTTCGCCAGGCCGGCGGCAAAGCCGGGATAGATCCAGGCGCGGCCGTGGTGGTCGCGAACCTCGAAGAAGTAGACGAGGGGAAACGGCGAGTCGGTATAGGCGGACGGGATCTCGGTGCGGCACCGGCCGTCCCGGACGGGCATCTCGGCCACCTGGTAGTTCTCGGCTTGATTGGCATGGCGGTAGTGCAGCCGTACGCGCGAGACGCCGTAACCTGACTCGACCGCCATCTCGATCGTCAAGGGCTTGCCGGGCTGAAACGGCGCTGGGGGCAAATGTTCGCAGCGGGGGCGGGCGGCGGAAGAAGCGGCGAACAGCGCGTCGAGATCCGTGCCGGGCGGCAGGGAGCGCTTGCCGCCCGATCCGGCCGCTCCGACCCTGTTCTCGAGGCTCCTCTCCATGGCCGCCAAGTCCTGTTCGATGGCCGGCAGGCGGTCCTTCCAGTGCCCGCGGAGATGCGGCGCGCGGCCGTAGGTGATGTCGGCTACGTAGACCCCCTCAGTCGCCTCGATAATTTTCTTCCAGGCGTCACGGGCGCGACGGTAATGGCGGACGGCACGCTCGAGAAGGGCGCGCTCACCGGTGCGGTCGTAGAGTTCGTAGGCGACGCCGGCGCGGAACTTCTCGGCGAAGAAGCGCCCGAGGCCGATTTGCGCGCTAACATCGACGGCGAGCCGGCGGAAGGCGGGGTCTTTCGGGTCGCGGACCTTGGCGCGGGCCTGGCTGAGCCGCTGCTCGGCGGTACGGGTGTCGGCCTCCAGCCAGCGCGCCACGTCGAGCGGTGTGTACTTCCAGCAAGGGGACGCGTCAAGGAGAACGTCGGCGAACTCGCTGATGCCGGCGAAGAGCTCCGGGTCGAGAGAAGAGACGGTGCCGAAGCGCCGCGGGCTGGGGGTATCGCGGTAAGGGACCGGGGCGCTGCCGGGGACGATCGGCATGTTGGTGTAAATCTCCGGCCAATAGGAGTTGTTGGAAGCGGAGGGGTGGTAGGCGACGGTCACCAGGGGCAGCACGCGGCTGGCACGCGCCAGGGCCTCCTCGCAATCTGTGGCCGCCGGGCCGAATTCGGCTCGGAGCTGGCGCCGCCAGCACTCCGGGGAAGCGTCGGGATTGTAAAGCAGCCGTCCCCAGAGCCGGTAGGTGTAAGCGAATTTGCGCCAGTCGCCTCCCGAGGGACGCAACGAGGCATCGGCGTAGGCGTTGCGGTCGCCGGGAACGCCGGAGCCCATCCTCCCCTTGAACGACAGCGGCTCGCACAACTCCAGGCCGTCGCTGCCGCAGAAATGGGCGTAGCGGCCGTAACCAGCGGCGAAGGCCGGATCGCCCCACAGCAGGGTGCGCTGGGTGCCGGGCCAGATGCGATAGAGAACGCCGTATTGGCGGTCGTGGCGGAGGTAGTCCGCGTAGCCGTACCGGGTGAAGCGGCGCTCGGTTTCGATGCGGCCGGGTTCTCTGTCCGCCGGGGTCTTTTCCATCTCCCGGATCGAGGCCTGGTGATAGGGCAAGCCCATGTGCTCGGCCCAGTACTTGGGTGAGGTCTTCACAGGATTGCCGGTGTCGAGCGCCATACGCAGGAGCTTATGTTCGATGCCTTTGGAGTGGATATCGATTTCCACGGGCCGGCCGGCGCGTTTGAAACCGTCGAACAGGGTCTGCCAGAAATCGTAGGAGCCCTCGGGGATGCCGCTTTCCGAGTGGGCGCGGATGGTGACGCCCTTGATGGCGGGGCACTCTTCGAGCAGCTTCCGCAAGGCGTCGCGGCAGTACGGCCCATGGGTTTGCGGTGTCAGCCCCTCGATGGTGTAGTTGGCCCTGGGGCTGTCGATCCACTGATAGGCGTGGGTCCACAGGGCGAGCTGGAAGTCGAGTCCGCGAGCCGTGGCTTCCTCGCTGATCCAGCGCAGCATGGCCCAGTTGCGGTCGCGCTCCTCGTCGGCGAGCTGGGGGACGCGGACTTTGTACCCGGGCACAGCGAACAGGAACGGATAGGCGAAGTAGAAATAGGCGTCATGGACGTCACGCGGGCGGTTGTAACCCAGGCCGAAGCTGAGGCTGAAGCGGTTGAAGCGGTGGGTGGCCAGCATCGACAGGTAGGCCCGCCAGAAGGACTTGTCGTAGAACCAGGGCTTGTCCTCGACGTCGCTCTCGAAGTAACGGGCGATGCTGCGGACGGGATTGGCGGGCGTTTCGACCGAATTGGGGACGTTGCGCAACGCCGCCGCGGCATCGGGCGAATGGGAAATCCGATCTGCGATTTCGAGCAGGCCATAAACAAGCCCGCGGGCATCGGCGCCGGAGACCAGCAGGGCGGGGCGGTCCGCCGCGCGGCCGCGCGCCATGGCGACGGACTCAGGGGCCTGCGACGCCGACAGGCCGGCGGCCGAAAGCAACGGCCGGCTAAGCTCGGAGCCGGTTCGGGAGACCAGAATGACCTCACTGCCGGACGGCGTGCGGCCGAGCTCTTGATGGATTTCCGCGGAGACACCCTTGGCGCGGAGAGCCTCGCGCAGTTGTTCGACGGCCCACTTGACCGGGGCCTCATTCAGCGTGGGATCGCCGGAGTCGGTCACGATCGCGACGCCCGGCGTTCCGCCTTGTGCGCGGGTCCGGGGGTCGAGGAAATGGTAACCGGCGACAAGGCCCGCGGACCTCAGGAAATCCCGCCGGGATGCGCTTCCCGGGTATTTTCTAACATCACGCTGTTTCATGATCGTTTCACCTCACAAGCTGTTGAAAAACACGCTGCGCAAGCTGAAGCATGCACCGAAGCCGGGCATAACTCGTCGTCGTTCGGCTCAGCGCTTCAATTTCACTATGACGTAGGGCATGTCGGACTCCAGGTCGGGGTATATACGCCCGTTTCCTTTTCTGTCCACGGCTTCGAGGAAGTACATCAGGTCCCATTCGGGGACGATAAAGGCTCCCGGGATGGAGGCTTCGTACAGGCCGGTGACGGGATTAAGGACCATCTCGGCGGTCTCGTAATCCTCGAACTGCGTGGCGTGGCGGTAGCGCAGGCGCACGGAGCGGATGCCGGAGCGGTCGGCCACCCGCGCCGTCACCATGAGCGGGGCGCCGGGCGTGGCCGTCACCGCGCGCTCGAGCGAGACGCGCGGCGGCTGCCGGTCGTCGGTGACCAGGACGACGAACGGTTTGGCGGGCCCGCCGGGCGGTTGCACGGCGCGTTTGCCCGCTTCATCTTCGGCCTCGATCAGGTAGCGCACCTCGCATTCGGCCCCGGATGGGGCGAGTTCGGCCTGGTACATTCCATCGCCGGTTCTCACCATCGGGATTGGCTTAAGGTCGTCGCCCTCGCGCGCCAGCAGCAAGCGGACGTACTTGAGGGGGGCCGCCGAGGCGGCGGTAGCCCGGACCCGCAACGGTTCGTGGAGGCCGAGGCGGCGGACGGGGACGTGGGCGATGCGCGGGGCGGATCCCTCAGGCGACGCGCGCGCCTGCCGGCGCCGGCTTTGGAGTTCCTCGAGGCCACGGTGCAGCTTCTCCAGCTCCTCGTTCCAGTGCCGCGGGAAGCCCTTGTCGTGCACGCCGAAGGCGAGGTAGTCATGGTACACGTCGCCGGCGGCGTCGACGATCTGGCGCCAGGCGCTGACGGCGTTGCGCTCGTGTTCGATGGCGTCGTCGAAGGCAAACAGGTCGCCGGTTTCCTTATACAGGTTGTAGCGGACGGCGGCGAGCAGCCGCTGCGAGTGGTACCGAGCCAGGCCGGCCAGAATCTTGAGGTCCGTGACGGTGGAGATGTATTCGTTGCTGCGGTGGCCGGCGATACTGTCTTCGGCCAGGCGTACATAGTGCAGGATCTCGTCGGCGGTACGGGCAAACCAGGCGCTGATTTCCGTAGGGCGGCGCATGGCCGTGTCGGCTCCCTCGAGAATCAAGCGCGCCTCCTCACGCACGTTCATGAACTGCCGGATGTCGGAGGGCTCCTCGTCAGCGGCGTATTCCGGCAGGTCGCCCATGCGGGTCATCTCAGCCCAGCCGCGGGTAGTCGGGAACAGCCGGTAGCGGTAACTGGCGGCGACGATCCGCGGCAGGACGCGGCTAGCGAAATGCAGGCCGTGCATCAGGTGGCTGCCGGCGGGGCCGAAGCGGCGCTCGAATTCGCGCTCCCAGATTTCGGCCGGAGTGTTCGGATTGTAGCTGAGACGGCCCCAGAGCTGGAAGAAGTACCAGTAGCGCTCGAACTCGTCGTTGTAATAGCGGTAACGGGGATTGAGAATCTCCAGCGGCGGCCGGTCATGCGGCTCGGCGAGCATCTTGGTGGCGAGCATCTCGTTGACCTCAAGGCTGTCGCCGTCGTAGAGGCGGGCGCTGGCGGCGAACCGCCGGACGTAGTCGGGGTCACCCCATAGCAGCAGGCGGGTGGCGCCGCCATTCCACAGGCGCCAGTGGATCCGGTAGCGCTGGGGGTAGCGCATCAGATCGGCGTAGCCGTGGCGCCGGTCGTGCTGGTTCTGGCGATTGACGTGAGTGGGGTGGAAGGGCAGGCCCATCTGTTCCATCCAGTACTTGGTGGCCACGCGCGCTTTGAGGCCTTGATCGAGGGCGTCGGCGATGATGGAGTCGGGCAGCTCCTTGGCCCGGAGATCCACGCGCATATCCGGGCGCATCTGTTTGATCATGGTGAAGATTTCGTGCCAGAAGCCGGGCATCTCTTCCCGCTTGAGGCCGGATTCGCCGTGCATGCGGAATTGCAGCGCATCGATGTCGGGAAACACTTCGAGGAACTTGCGCACGGCCGCCTTGCTGTAGGCCGAGAGATTCTCCGCCGTGAGGCCCCAGACCAAGCCTGGGGTTCTGCGGCCGGCCCGTTCCGAAGCGCCGGCGATGCCGCCTCCCTGCACGCCGCCGCGATAGATGTGGTCCCAGATTGCGGCGGTGACGTCGATGCCGCGCTCGTGGGCGATGCGGATCATGGTTCGAAAAGCGGCGACGTTGCGCTCCTGCTGCTGGGGGGAGTGGCCGACCAGTTCGACCTCCGGGAAGCCCTCGACGTCGAAGAAGTACGGATAGGGAGGCGCCATGAAGCCGCCGTTTTCGTAGCCGAAGATGACGACGAAGCTGTTGATGCGGCTGGCGGCGAGAGTGTCAAAATAGCGGCGCCAGTGGGCCTCGTCGTAGAGGCGGCTCTCGAACCAGGCGCGCTGCATGGTGTAGAGGGAGACGGCACGCTCGCGGATGAACGGCTGCTCGGCGGTATTGCGGACGCAGGCGAACGGGGCATCCGGCGCCTCGCTCCAGGCGACGCGCCGGGCCGTGTCGAGGGCGGCGTACATGAGCCCGCGGGCATCGGAGCCGCAGAGAAGGAGGGCGGGCCTGCCGCGAGCCTCGGTGCGGCGAATCACGAGCGACTCCGGCGTCTCCGGGCAGCGGACGTTCTCGACCTTCAAAGCGGCGGCAGCCGGACCGCCGCTGGAGCACAAACCGGCCAGGACGACGATGTCACTTTGGGCCGCGCTGAGCCGCTGCGCGCCGTGGACGGCGACGCCCTTGGCGCGGAGCGCGGCCTCAAGCTTCGCCAGCCCGTAGCGGGCGGGGGGGCCGAGCGCGGGGTCTGTCACGACAGTGACGCTGACGCCGGCCGCGGCCGGCGCCGCGAGCGCCCACAGCGACACGAGGAGTGTTGGAAGCGTCGTCTTTGACGCAGATGTCGGCTTGCTCATGTTTTACCTTTGACGATCGACACAGGTCAGTCAAATTCCCTTAGTCGAGATAATCATAGGCCACCAGTGTGAGGAAATCCGCGAATTCGTCGCTCGTCATCATTTCCTCGTAGATCCGCGCCGCGGTGTCGAACCGGGCGTTGTCGAAGCGCTCCGGGCCGAGGAGTTCGCGGATCTTTTTGAGCTCCTCGGGAATGATGGCCTGCACCAGCTCTTTGGTAACCGTCCGGCCATCGTTGAGCCTGGCTCGATGGCGGATCCACTGCCAGACCTGGGCGCGGGAGATTTCGGCGGTGGCCGCATCCTCCATGAGGTTGTAGATGGGCACGCAGCCGTTGCCGCCCAGCCAGGCGGCGAAGTACTGGAGGCCGACATCGATGTTATGGCGCAGACCTTGTTCCGTAATATCGCCCCGCGGCACAGCCAGTAAGTCTTGTTGCCGGATCCGGACGTTCTCGGGGAGCCGGCCGATCTGATTCGGGGTCTTCATGTACTGATCGAACACTTCCTTGGCGACGGGCACGAGGCCGGGATGGGCCACCCAGGTGCCGTCATGGCCCGCCTGCACTTCCCGCAGCTTGTCCTGGCGCACCTTCTCCAGCGCTCGCTCGTTGGCTTCGGGATCGCCCTTGATCGGAATCTGCGCGGCCATCCCGCCCATGGCGTGGATGCCGCGGCGGTGACAGGTTTGAATCAGCAGCAGGACGTAGGAGTGCAGGAAGTGACGGTCCATAGTGATCTGGCCGCGGTCGGGGAGCAGGAAGTCCGGGCGGTGACGGAATTTCTTGATGAAGCTGAAGATGTAGTCCCAACGGCCGCAGTTTTCTCCGGCGGAGTGGTCGCGCAGCTCGTAGAGAATCTCGTCCATCTCGAAGGCCGCCAGGATGTTCTCGATGAGCACGGTGGCGCGGATGGTTCCGCGCGGGATGCCGACGTAGTCCTGGGCGAAGTTGAACACCTCGTTCCACAGGCGCGCCTCACGGTGGTTCTCGAGCTTGGGCAGATAAAAGTAAGGTCCCGTGCCCCGGTCGATCAGGCGCCGGGCGTTGTGAAAGAAGAACAGCCCGAAGTCGAACAGGGAAGCCGAGACGGGCCGGCCGTCGACGAGGCAGTGTTTCTCGACGAGGTGCCAGCCACGCGGGCGCACCATCAGGGTGGCGATAGTGTCGTTGAGCCTGTAATGTTTTCCTTCGGGGCCAATGAACTCGATCGTCCGCTCGACGGCGTCGCACAGATTGATCTGCCCGCGCACGTTGTTGTCCCAGGTGGGTGAGTTAGCGTCCTCGAAATCGGCCATGTAGACGTTGGCGCCGGAATTGAGGGCGTTGATGATCATCTTGCGGTCCACCGGGCCGGTGATCTCGACGCGGCGGTCCTGAAGGTCGGCGGGAATGGGGCCAACCTTCCAGTCGGCGTCTCGGATTTCGGCCGTCTCAGGGAGGAAATCGGGCAGCGCGCCGCGCTCGATTTCCCGCATGCGCTCGACACGCATCTGCAAGAGCTTTTGGCGCGCCGGCTCGAATTTCCGCGACATCTCGGCGATGAAGGCCATCGCTTCGGGGGTGAGCACGCGGCCGTACTCCTCCGGCATGGAGCCGGCGATCGTTATGCCCAATGCTTCGAGGTCCGTTAGTAGAGCTTTTGGCGTGGCCATCGTTTCTTACCCTGACCCTTAAGTTACTACGTGTTACCTTAACCCAGCGGCTTCGAGGTCCAGGATGTAGATCCCGCGGCCTACGCCGGCGATCATCTCCGACTTGGGGACCTGAAATGCGATATAGCGGCCGTCATCGCTCACCACTGGATTCGAGGCTTTGTAGACGCCGCCCTCATTGAAATGGGTAAGGCGCTGATAATTACCGCTGCCGTCGAGCGCCAGCTTCCACAGATCGATATGGCCGCTGCCTTTGAAATCCGGCCCGGTATGTTTGTCGCACTCGACCAGCGTGTGCCTGCCGTCGGGAAAAATTCCCTCGGGCTCGTCGTACTGTTGCGGAGCTTGGGACATGTTGGTGACCTGGCCGCTGTCGATGTCGAGCAGCATGACCTCGGTGCCCTGCCACCGGTAGGCGGAGAAGGTGAGCTTGCGGTCGTCCGGCGGCACGAAGTTCTGGGTCTCGTAGTCGTTGCCGTAGTTGAACTTGCGGCTGTCGATGAGCAGTCTCTTGTTGGCCAACTTGGGCTCGCCGCCGGAGTAGTCGATGTCCGCCATCCAAATCTGCGAGGTGTTCTCCGGCAGCGTTTCGGGGTAGTTTTCATGATCGATGGTCCACGCGATGCGCAACTGCCGGCGGGAGACCGTCGGGCCTTCGGAGCAGTAAGTGCCGAGGGGGACGGGGGGCTTGTCGAGGTTTTTGCTCAAGACCCAGAGCTCGGCGGTGCGGCGGCGCGCCGGCCAGTGGTTCTCCGGATCGAACGTGCGGGAGCCGGACAGCAGGATGTCGCCGTTACTCAGGTAGAGTGCGCGGGTGTAGCCGTTGTGATAGTAATGATGGGTCATCGGGCGGATGACGCCGGTGGCCAGCTCGACTTCGTAGACGTCGCCGTAGGTCTTCTCGATGAACAGAATGCGCTTGCCGTCGTGGGACCAGTCGGCGCGCTGTCCGAAGTGCGTGATGCGGCGGATGTAGGGCGGGTAGTTGGTGTCGGTCCACTGGCCGGGGGCGGGGGCTTGGGTACGCTGCCCGCAGCCGGAGATCAATACGGCGGCGGATTGAAAACCGATGGCGCAAAGAATTAGAAGAACACTGTGAGAATGTCTGGTCGTCATTTAGGGCTCCACTCCAGAATTTGAATGCAACGGTCGACGGGGCGATGCAGCCGGCCGACCCGCACCGCCCGCTCAAACAACACCTGCCTCCCGCAGTCCGGCGCCGGCGCCTGCCAAATTGGCTAGCCGCATCTCTGAATACTTGCGGGATAGTACAACACCCGGCGCGCCGGCGGCAAAGGCCGCCTTGACGGCTTCGCGGACATCATCCGGCGTCGTACGTTTTTGACCAGGGCCGGTGGGAATGTCGATATCGATGCCGGGATAAACGGGGATGGCGCCACCGACACCCGCTATGGCCCGCTTGGTTTCCCGATAGACATAATCACTGCTCAAGCCGCTGGTGGGCAGTTCGCGGTAAGCGGCTTCCTCGTAGTTCATAATCTTGAAATATAGGGGGAGCATGTCCTCGGGACCGGCGTCGCGGAAAATCGTCGCGTGGAGACGGTCGAGAAACTGCGCCATCCGGGGCCCGCCGCAGTTGTTGTACACGACGGCCTTGACGAAATCGGCGTAATTCTTCGTTTCCGAGTAGTCCTCTTCGGCGCGATAAAAAGGGCTCAAGGTAGCGTTATGCATGATGTGGAAGCCGAAGGGCTTGTCAGGGGCGATGGCCTTGGCGATGCCGTAGACTTCGGCCCGTATTTCGTGGTAGCTGTCAGTCCACAACTTTTCCCAGGCAAGGATTTCGGGGTAGTTCAGCAGGAGGCGCCAGAAAGTGACGAAGTAGCCATCCGCCGGGCGCTGGTCGCGGCGGGCAGCGTCGAAGAGTCGTTCGAGTTCGAGATAGCCGCGGCGGGCACGTTCGACGGAGATGTCCCGTTCACGCGCCTTGCGGCGGCAGTCGGGGCAAAAGCAGCCGATGTAAGGGGTGGTCCAGCCGCCGCCGATCAGGTTCATCAGCGGCCCCATCCGCTCGCAGCCCCAGGCGATGCCGGCAATCCCGGGGTAGGTCTTGAGCAGGTCTTCGATCTTGCCGAACAGAAACTGGCGGTAGTCCTCATTGTTGAAGCAGGCGACGTTGGTCCGGCGTCCGTAGACGTCAATTTCGACGACCTGGGTATAGTTTTTCATCCGGGCCGGGATGGCCGGGTAAGCGTTGTTGTAATCCCAGGCGACGACGTCGATGTTTCGCGGCGCCGCCTGGGCGAGGACTTCCGCGAGAACATTGGCGCGGTTGTAATCCGGCGCCCGAAAATCCTTGAGAATGGTGTTCCGAAAGAACTCCGGGCTGTAGTCGTAAAAGGCTCCGCCGTGATATTCAAGGTCATACTCCTGGACGCCATGGTCGGGCAGGGGATGGCCGGGAACCTGGCGCCCGCCGGTGCCCCGCCCGTAGGTGTAAGTGTTGAGCCAGATGGTATTGACATGGGCGCGTTCCTGGACGATGTCCATCACTTTGTCATAGCCCTCATCGACAAAGGAAACGGCCCCGATCTGAATAGCAATGTAGGGTTTCTTGTGCCGAACCTTGCTGCGGTCAATCTGCAACGGCGAGCTTCGGGCCCGCCCGCCGCTGCCCGAGCGGGCCAGAAGCCATGCCGCGATTGCGGAGCAACGTGTGAGGAACGAGCGCCGGGCGGATGGGCCGCACGCGGCTTTTCCGCCTTGGGCGATATCGACTCCCGATCCCCGTCTGCCAGTGATCATCTCCTAAAATGTCAGCCGCGCGCCGACTTGCATCGAGCGCATGCCGCGCGCTCCATCCAGCCGGCCGAAATCAGCCCGATCGACGCGGGTGTTCAGCGAGGTGAGGTTGACGTGGTTCAACGCGTTAAACATATCCGCACGGATCTGAAGCCGGAGCTTCTCGCGGAAGCGGAAGTTTTTGGATAGCGACAGGTCCACCGTCCAGAAACCCGGCGTGCGGACCAGGCTGGTGCCCGCGTTACCGGGGCGGATGGCGACGCCGTTGATCTCGGGAATCTCAGCAAAGGCGGCCGGATTCAGGTACTGAACATCGCTGTGGACACCGATGCGGTTGGTCGGGACAAGGCGTTTTTGCCAGTTGTCAAGGACGATATCACCGCCAAGGTAATCGGCGCGGCAGACCCAATCGTTGGAACAGTCCTGGGTGATGGGAACCGGCGTACCGGTCTCGGCCGAAAGAATGCCGGCTACCTCCCAGCCGCCCAATACGGCTTTGAGTGGCGCCCTCCAATTCGTCAGGTAGGGCAGTTGATAGATCCAGTCGGCGACAAAGCGATGAGTGACGTCCCAGTCCGGGTGGCCGCGCTCGAGGCGAAGGTTGAAGAAATCCTGAATATTGTTCTCGGCGTCCGTGCCGTAGTAAACGCCGACGTCGCCGCCGACGTAAGAAATGGTCTTGCCCCAGGTGTAGTGGGCGTCAAAGGAGAAATTCCTGGAAAAGCGCTTGCGGACGGATGTCTGCAAGGAGCTGAAGGTGGAGTTTTCCGAGTTGTCGACGTAGTAACCACCCGGCACAAGATTCGGGTTGGGCCGGATGCCGGTCAGCCGGTCGGCGAGGTTGAAGCGGCGGTGCATGGGGAACTTGACGCCACGCACACCGACGAATCCGATCTCCCACATCAGATCCCTGGCAAGCTGGCGCTGCACGTTGAGCTGGTAGTGCAAGCTGTAGGGGTTCTGGAGACCAGGATCCATGAGCGAAAACACGAGTTCCTTGCCGCCTCGCTCGACCGACTGGATGGCTAAGGGCAAGGCCTGCTCGTTGTACAGCGGCCAGCGCACGCCAAGTTCCGCGCTCTCGCTCTTGCTCCAAGAAACGCGGAACGGCACCACAGGGTGAGATGTGCTTTGCCGGAGGATGGCGGGCACGTGACCGGCAAAGACCGCGCCGAAGCCGCCCCTCAGCGTCGTGTGGCCTTCCTGGTCGACTTTGTAAGCAAATCCGAATCGCGGGCCAAGGTTGACCCAGCCGTCGGGTTCGGTGGAGTTATCGAAGGGACGAACGGCCCCGAAGTTGAATTTGGGCCAGTCGGTGGGCGGTTCGAGATTCTTGTTCACGACGGGGACTTCGCTGAGCGCCTTGGTCTGGTTGTTGGAATAGTAGTCGTAGCGCACCCCCAGGTTCAGCACGAGGCGGGAGTTGACGCGCCAGTCGTCCTGAACAAAAAAGCCGAGTTCCCACATCCGATGGCGGTGCGGGCCTCCCGAGCCGAAAGTAATGGTGGTGGTGCCGACAATGTTGGCCCGGAGATCGTCAAGGGTATTGAAGCGGAAGACGGGGTTTTCGGGATTGGTGCGCTGGCCGTCCAATATCAGGAGGCGCCCGCCGAACTTCCAGGTATGCCGGCCGGTGTGGTGGCTGAACTTCTGGTCGAAGGAATAGGTCGTACCCTCCATCAGCCAGACCTCGGCGCTGCCGTAGGTGTCGGCGAAAGCCAGTTGGAGACGCGGAAGCCGCCGCTGCCACTCGATCGTCTCCTTCTTGTTGGGGTCGATGAAACTGAAGTACTTGTCGAGTCTCTCCATGTCGGACTTGTTGTAGCCGAAGCGAGTTTCCCAGACCCAGTCGGAACTGCCGCGGGTGTACTGCGCAGTGACGCGGTCCTGGAAGTACTCGTAAGTGCGGTCATTGGCGCCGTTGAGGTTGTACGTGGGATCGAGCCCAAAGGGCCGGTTGCGCGAGTATGTCACGGCGAGGTTGCTGTAGTCGGTAATGCGGACGTCCCCCTTAGCGATGACATGGTTCTCGGTGCGGCGGCGCAGGCCGGCGCCCTCAAAACGGCCGCGGCCGCGGCTCTCGCTGAGCACGATGTGCGGGCGGGGCAGCGTATCCATGAGGAGTTTGGTCTCGGGAAACGGCAGGGCTTTCAGGATCTCCTCTCGCAGCCAATCGAGAGGGACGTTGCCGGTGACGCGCTGGAACCGCGACTCCCGATAACCCTCGTAGGTGCCAAAAAAGAAGAGCTTGTCGCGGATGGCCGGTCCGCCGAGCGATCCGCCGAACTGGTTGTAGACTTCCCGGTTCTTGGGGATGAGGCTGCCATCCGGGTTCCGGCTGGTCTGAAACGGATCGCGGGCATTGAAGTTATGGGTGCGGTAGATGTGGAACAAGCTGCCGTGGAACTCATTGGTGCCGGATTTGCTGATCAAGTTAACCTGCCCGCTGATGGCGCCGCCGATTTCAGCCGGCATGATGCCGCGCATGAGCTGGACCTCCTGCACCGCATCGATGCTCACGACGTCGATATAGTTGCGGCCGCCGTACTGCTCCATGGCCCGGCCTTCGGAGGGGTTTGAGTTGGCGTCGGTGCCGTCCATGGTCACGACGGTGGCGCTCTTGCCGATGCCGTTGATGCGGACGCTGCCGCCGCCGACGTCGACGCCGGTCGAGAGCCGGAGGATGTTGGTGACATTGCGCCGGGACAGCGGCAGCTCTTCAATATGCTCGCGGGTCAAGCTTTCGCGCTGCTCCGACGAGGCGGTGGCGATCAGCGGGGCGCTGCCCTCCACGGCGACGACTTCTGTGACTTCTCCAAGCTCGAGCGTGTAGTCTTGCCGCACTACTTGCGAGGCGGCCAACTCGATGCCCTGGTTCTGGAACGTCTTGAAGCCCTGGGCCTCGATCTTCAGCGTGTAGAGTCCGACCGGCAGCGCGGAAAAGCCGAACTCGCCGGTGGGCCCTGAGGTGGTGGTCCGGACGGCGTTGGTGCCCTCACTCAAAAGCGTCACCTTCGCGCCGGGAATCACCGCGCCGCTCTGATCTTGCACAATTCCATACATGGTGGCCGTCGTGACTTGGGCCTGGCTCATGGTAAATAAGCCGAGCGCAGCAATCACGATGGCAAGGTAACCAAGCTGTGTTGCGCATTTCATATGCTTTCCCCTTCTGAATCTATGGATTGGTCGTTTCTTTTCTGTCCCCGAGGTAGCCCAGCCCGGCCGACAGCTCGGCGGCCACGGTCACCACACAACGCGCCAGCGCCGGTGTGCGCTCCTTTGTCAGCCGGATGGCGGGCCCCGTCACGCTCACGGCCCCGATGACTTCGCCGGTGTAGTCACGCACCGGGGCCCCGATGCATCTCAATCCGTTTTCGAACTCTTCGTCATCGACCGCGTAGCCCTGCTCGCGCACGCGGCGGAGCTCGCGCTTGAGCGCGGCCGCAGAAGTGATGGTGCGCTCGGTGAATTTGCGCAAGCCGTGCGTGGTGATGATCCGGTCTATATCCTCTTCCGGCCGGTAGGCGAGGATGGCCTTGCCGATCGAGGTGCAGTGGGCCGGAGACCGGCGGCCGACGGTCGAGGGCGTGCGCAGCGTTCGCGGGCTTTCCACGTTGGCCAGCGACAGGACCTCGCCCTGGCGCAGGACGGCCAGGTGCGCCGTTTCCCCGGTTTCGTCCACCAGCCGCCGCAGGAACGGCCGCGCACGTTGCAGCAGGTCGAGTCTCGAGACCGCCCGACTGCCCAGCTCGAAAAGCTTGGATCCCAGCGAGTAATGCCCGTCCGCGCCGTTCCGCTCGACAAACCGATGGTGCTCGAGCACGCTGAGCAGACGATGGGCCGTGGTCTTGTTCAGGCCGAGCTGCCTGGAGATTTCGGCCAGTCCCAGCGCGGTGCTCCGGTCGGCGAGCAGTTCCAGTATCGCGATCGCCCGGTCGAGCACCTGGACGCGGTAGGGAGGCGCCTCGTATTTCATAATATGAAACAGAAATTCACAAAATGCCCATTCATTTTGGTACACGAGTTCCTTCGGAAAGTCAAGAACTATTTTTGGGAGAGGTGTAAAATCTCGAGCGCCGCGTCCTCAGTCGGGAACTTTCGGCGTAAATGCGGATTCCGCCGGACCTTCCGGCGCCGCTTTCCCCGGCGGCGCTTTTGTCAGCTCGGCCAACACATTCCGGGCCATCGGGTCGCCGGGATTGGCCGCCAGCAGCTTTTCCATGAGGGGTTTGACGGCGGCCTGCCGTCCGGTCTGAAGGTAGATGCGGGCCAGGTTGCCGTAGGCGCGCGTCAGGTCGGGGCGGGCCTGGATGGCCTTTTCGAACATCTCCGTGGCCATGGCGAGCTCGTCCCGCTTCAGGTAGGCCATGCCGGCGTTGTTGTAGGCGGAGGCGTTGTTCGGGTCCAGGCGGATGGCGTGCTCGAACTGCTCGAGCGCAGCTTCGAGCTGGCCCTGTTGGCCGAGGGCGACGCCGAGCATGTCGTGCAGCTCGGAGGAGTTCGGATTCAGGCGGATGGCCTCGCGGTAGGTACTGACGGCATCCTCCAGGCGCCCAAGCCGTAAGTAAGTGTTGGCCAGATTCGCCGCCGGTTCCGGCGCCAGGGGGGCCAGCCGGCGCGCGTCCTCGAAGGCGAGGGCAGCTTGCTCGAGCCGCCCATTACGGGCCAGGGCCATTCCTTCCTCGGTTTTTCGCCGCGCGGCCTCATCCGCGGAGAACACTTGGCCGGCAGGCGGGGGCGCGGCGGCGTCTCTGTGCTTGGCCAGGTATGTCAGGGCAATCGCGGCCACCATGGCGAGCAAGCCGGCGGCGAGCGCTTGGCGGCGGAGGCGGGAGATGGGGCGCGGCGCCGGCAGGGCGATGTTGGGGTGGGTCTTTGCTGGTTTACTTTTGCGCCTGCTCAATGTACTGCTCCGCTTCGGCGACGGCAGCCGCGCGCCGGCGCGGCCCGCCCCTGCGCGACAATAATTCTATTCAATCTCAGGGAGTTCCCACATGCTGAGACTGGAAGGCAAGATTGCGATTGTCACCGGCGGGGGCAGCGGCATCGGGCGGGCGACAGCGCTGCTGTTTGCGCGGGAGGGCGCACGGGTCGTCGTCGGCACGAACAACCCGGAGGACCACGCCCCCCTGATCAGAGAGGCCGAAGGGCTGACCGGTTCGATCATCGCGGTCGAGATGGACGTCTCCCGCGAGGAGGATGCCCGTCGGCTGGTGGAGACGGCGGTTCGCGGGTACGGTGGACTGGACATCCTGGTGAACAACGCGGGCGTGGTGACCACGGCGGTCGTAACGGAGGAAACCGAGGAGCGCTGGCAGCGGATGATCGACGTGAATCTCAAGGGCGTGTTCTTGTGTTCGAAGTACGCCGTGGCGGAAATGCGAAAGCGCGGGGGAGGGTCGATCGTGAATGTCGCCTCGATCAACGGGATCCGGGGCAACCACCGGCTGGCGGCCTATTGCGCTTCGAAGGGGGGCGTGGTGGCGATCACGCGGGCGATGGCGATCGACCACGCGACAGAGAATATCCGGGTCAACTGCGTCTGTCCGGGGACGATCGAAGGGACGCGCCAGGTGGCCTCGGTGCTCGGCGACGCAGTTGACCGGGAGCAGACGCTGCGGTACCTGCTGGAGAAGCATCCGATGGCGCGGCTTGGCCGGCCGGAGGAGGTCGCCTCCGCCATCCTGTTTCTGGCCAGCGACGAGGCCTCCTTTATCACTGGCGTGGCGCTGCCGGTTGATGGAGGGCGGTCGATCCGCTGAGGCCAGCTCAAGACGCCACCACCGGCAGGAGGGCTTTCTCGCGGAGGCCGGTGGCGGTGAGGCCACCCACGGGTACTTCGATGATCTGGTTGGGCGGCCGCGGCGCGGCCAGTTCCACGGCGATGTAGTTATCGCTCAAGGCGCGGCCCGGCTGGGCTAGCGTCACCACGGACAGGGTGCGCCCCACAAAAGACTGGCGGAACGCGCGGTTCTTGGCCGCCGCCAGTTCCCGGAGAATGCGGTTGCGCTCTTTGCGGACGCGCATCGGCACGCGACCTTCCATGGCCGCGGCGGGGGTGCCGGGGCGCTCGGAATAAGTGAAGACGTGCAGGTAGGTGAACGGCAGGCTGTCGATGAACCGGCGATTCTCCTCGAACTCGGCGTCCGTCTCACCGGGGAAGCCGACCATGACATCGGCGCCGATGGCGGCATCGGGCATCCACCGCCGGGCCTTGTGGACGCGCTCGGCGTAGTGCCGGGCGCGGTATTTGCGCCGCATGCGCCGCAGCACGGGGTCCGAGCCGGTTTGAAGCGGCGCGTGGACGTGCCGGGCGATCCGGGGGGAGTCAGCCATGAGCCGCAGCAAGTCGTCCGTCAGGTCCATCGGCTCGACCGAGCTCAGCCGCAGCCGCTCGACGTCGGTTTCCTCGAGGAGCCGCCGGATGAGGCCGGCCAAGCGCATCCGGCCGCCGAGATCGCGGCCCCAGCGGCCGAGGTTGACGCCGCTCAGCACCACTTCGCGATACCTGGCGGCCAAGGTACGCACCTGCGCGACAACTTCTTCAGCGGGTGCGCTCCGGCTGCGTCCGCGAACGAACGGGATGATGCAGAACGTGCAACGGTTGTTGCAGCCGTCTTGGATCTTGAGATTGGGCCGCGTCCGGTCGCCGGCGGCGTCCTCGACAGGCGCAGCCAGGAAGTGGCTCTGATCAAAGATGTCGCCGACGTGGATCTGCCCGTGGTATGGGGCGCCGGCCGAGTGCCCGGAGACGATCTCCGGGATGCGGAGCTTATGGGAGTTGCCGACGACCCAGGCGACGCCGGGCAGCCCGGCCAGTTCTTCCGGGGCCCGCTGGGCGTAACAGCCGGTGACGAGGATTCGGGCTTCGGGGTTGGCGCGGTGAGCGCGGCGCAGGGCCTGCCGCACGTCCTCATCGGCGGCGGCGGTGACGGTGCAGGTGTTCAGGATGATCAGGTCGGCGGTGGAATCCTCCGCGGTTTCCGTCATCCCGCACGCGCAAAGCATCGCCTCGAGCGCGGCGCCGTCGGCTTGGGTGGCGCGGCAGCCGAAGTTGCGGATGAGAAACGTCCCCACTGTTAGCTCATTCTATCAGCGACGGAGCAGCGGACCGACCACCGACCATCTTTACGCCCCGGCCGGCCCGCCGGGCGAGTTCCGGCACTCACGTCGGGCGGCCGCTGCGGGTCAGAGTTTCAGCAACGAGCGGAGGCGCTTGGTCTGGACGCGGCTGACAGGGATTTCGGTGTGGCGCTTGTCATCCATGCGGAGCAGGAAGCTGGATTTGAACCAGGGGATGACTTCCTTAATGCGGTTGATATTGACGAGGTAGGAGCGGTGGACGCGCCAGAAGATCTCGGGGTCGAGATTGGACTGCAACTCCTCGATCGTGCGGTAGTTGGACTGGCCTTCGAGGTGGGTGGAGACGACGGTGATGACGCCGTCCTGGATGGTGGCGTAAATGACGTCGTTGGCGTCGACGATGAAGTTGCGGTTGTGGGTTTTGATGAGCAGCTTGGTGCGCTGGGGGCCGGTTCGGGGGGTGGGGGGAGGCTCGGGCTGGGGAGCGGGGCGAGCCTCTTCGCAGAGGGCGCGGCGGACGCGGTCGACGGTGAGCCGGAGGCGCTCCTTGTCGACCGGCTTCAGGATGTAGTCGAGCGCCTCGAGGCGGAAGGCCTCGACCGCATAATGGTCATAAGCGGTGGAGAGGACGAAGTGGGGCAGGGGAACACCTTTTTCCTTGAGTTTGCGGATGACGCCGAGGCCGTTGAGGCCGGGCATCTGGACGTCGAGAAAGACGAGGTCGGGCCGTTCGGCCTCGATCATTTCGACGGCTTGTAAGCCGTTGGCGGCCGCGCCGACGACCTCGATTTCCGGGAAATCCTTGAGCAAATAGGCGAGCTCGTCGCAGGCGAGACGCTCATCGTCGACGAGGATAGCCCGAATCGTCCCAATTTCGCGCCCTACCATTCGGAATGCTAGTATAGCATCTGGCATCCGCCAAGGTCCTTCGCCTTAGAGCCGAAAGGAGCACACAGCGTGACAAGACAGCAACCCGTGAACATTGCGCCTGCCGAGGGCAAACTTGGAGTTCTGATCCCCGGGATGGGGGCGGTCGGGACGACGTTCATGGCGGGCGTCGAAGCGATCCGCCGAGGGTTGGGAAAACCCTTCGGTTCGCTGACGCAGATGGGGACCGTGCGTTTGGGGAAACGGACGGAGAACCGGACGCCCCTGATCAAAGAGCTCGTTCCGCTGGCGGAGCTGAAGGACCTGGTATGGACGGGCTGGGACATCTTCGAGGACAACGCGTATGAAGCGGCATGCAAGGCGGGGGTGCTGGAGCGCACGCTGCTGGATCAGCTTAAGGAGCAACTGTCGGCCGTTCGTCCGATGAAGGCGGTGTTTGACCAGGAGTACGTGCACCGGCTCCACGGGCCGAACGTCAAGCAGGGCGGCTCGAAGATGGACAAGGCCGAGGAGCTGATGGCCGAGATCCGGGCGTTTCAGGAGTCAACCGGGGCGGCGCGGATGGTGATGATCTGGTGCGGTTCGACTGAGGTGTATCACAAGCCGTCGGCGGTGCACCAGACCCTGGAGGCGTTTGAACAGGGCCTGGCGAAGGACGATCCGGAGATCGCTCCGAGCCAGGTCTACGCCTACGCGTCGTTGAAATCCGGCGTGCCGTTCGCCAACGGGGCGCCGAACCTGACCAACGATATACCGGCGCTGGTGGAGCTGGCCAAGGAGCGGGGTGTCCCGCACTGCGGCAAGGACTTCAAGACCGGGCAGACGTTGATGAAGACGATTCTGGCGCCGGGGCTGAAGTCGCGGATGCTGGGGGTCACCGGCTGGTTTTCGACGAACATTCTGGGCAATCGGGACGGCGAAGTGCTGGACGACCCGGGCTCGTTCAAAAGCAAGGAGGAGACGAAGCTATCGGTGCTGGACTACATTCTGCAGCCGAAGCTGTACGCCGAGCTGTACGGCGACATCTACCACAAGGTGCGGATCAACTACTACCCGCCGCGTGGGGACGCCAAGGAAAGCTGGGACAACATCGACATTTTCGGGTGGCTGGGGTACCCGATGCAGATCAAGGTGAACTTTTTGTGCCGGGATTCGATTCTGGCGGCGCCGCTGGTGCTGGATCTGGCGCTGTTTCTGGATCTGGCGCAGCGGGCGGGGATGAAGGGCATCCAGGAGTGGTTGTCGTTCTATTTCAAGGCGCCGATGACGGCGCCGGGGCTGTATCCCGAGCACGACATCTTCATTCAGTTGATGAAGCTGAAGAACACGCTGCGGTGGATGCGGGGCGAGGACCTGATCACGCACCTGGGGCTGGAGTATTACGACTGACGGATGCGGGTGCTGGTCATCGGCGGGACGCTGTTCATCGGGCGGCGGCTGGTCAGGCGGCTGGTGGCGGCGGGCCACAGCGTGGCGGTGCTGCACCGGAAGCGGGTGCACGAGCCGGGCGGGGACGTTGAGCACCTGGCGGCGGACCGCAATGACGGGGCGGCGGTGCGGGCCGCCATCGGGAAGCGGCGCTTCGATGTCGTGTTCGACAACGTGTATGACTGGGAGCGGGGCACGACGGCGGAACAGGTGGTGGCGACGGTGCGGGCGTGCGGCGACGGGCTGAGGCGGTACGTTTTCATGTCGAGCGTGGGCGCCTACGGGGAGGGGCTCAACCGGCGGGAAGAGGACCCGCTGGCGCCGGACGACTATCCCGTCGCCTACGCGCGGCACAAGGCGATGAGCGAGAGGGCGCTGTTCGGGCTGTATGACAAGGAGGGGCTGCCGGTGGTGACGCTGCGGCCGCCCTACGTCTACGGTCCGGAGAATCCTTTTTACCGCGAGGCGTTTTTTTGGGACCGGATGGCGGAGGGGAGACCGATTATCGTGCCGGGCGACGGCAGCCGGCTGATGCAGTTTGTGCACGTGGACGACGTGGTGTGGGCGTGCCTGCGGGTTATGGAGGCGCCGGAGGCGCCGGGGCAGGCGTTCAATATCGCCAACCCTCAGCCGGTGAGGCAGGCGGAGCTGGTGCGGCTGCTGGGCGCGGCGGCCGACTGTGAGCCGAAGCTGGTCTACGTGCCGCGGGAGCGAATTGAGGCTGTTGCAGGGCCGGAGCGGTTGTATTTCGGCGAGATGTACGATTTCCCGCCGATTACGGAAGCCACCGACAAGGCGCGGCAGGTTCTGGGATTGGAGGCAAAGGATTTCTTAACGGGGTTGAGGGAGACGCACGGCTGGTACCGCGAGCACCACCGCCGGCCGGCGGTGGATTACGGGTTCGAGGACGAGCTGATCGCCGGGGCTCGGTGGGACTGACGCGGGAGCCGGACTTCGGCGCTTTCGAGGCCGCGGGCCGGGCCGGCTCTTACCCGCCCAGCCGTCGCCAGTTCCATCAACCAGTGGGAGAAGGGCGTCGCGAGCGGCCAGCCCGCAGCAGAATTGTCCCGGGACCAAGGAACGGAGCAGACCTGGGACAGTCGCCACTGCGCCGCGAGGAGACGCCTCGATGTTCGGAGTTACAATGAGGCGCTGCCGAGCGAAACGGAAGCCGGCTCCCCCGGCCGGCTCGCAACCGCCGGACTCGTCTGAGAGGCGGCAAATGGGCGGCCGCGGGAAGACCCGTTCGGCAGTCCGGTTCCGAAGAGCCAGTTTCGGAATCCGGTCCTGCCGTAAAGGAAGAGGCTGATGCTCACCAAGCTGTGCATCCAGAATTTCAAGAACTGGGCGAACACTTCCGATATCCAGCTTGCGCCAATCACGGTTTTTTTCGGCAGCAACAGCTCGGGCAAGAGCAGCCTGCTTCAGTTTCTGCTGATGCTCCGCCAGACTGCGGAGTCGCCGGACCGGCGCCGTGTCCTGCACCCCGGAGATCAAAACACGCCCGTCGAGCTGGGCACTTTCCGCGATCTGATTTTCGCGCACGAGCTCAGCCGACGGATCAGCTTTTTGATAGAGTGCAGCCTTCCGAAGAAGCTGTTCATTACGGATCCCATCAGCAAGAAACAGTTCTCCGGTGAGAAACTGTCGTTCCGAGCCACAGTGGCGTTCGACGAAAAGGACGAGCGGGCTCGCGTGGCGGAGCTTGAGTATGTCCTTACTGATTCCGATGAGTCTCTTATCGTCGCCATGAGGCCGGCCGGCGCACAGAACGCCTCCAAGGAGCAGTTCGAACTCGAGGCCAGTCCTTACAAACTTGTACGTCACCCTGGCCGTGTCTGGAGGCTCCCTGCTCCCGTGCGCTTTTACGGCTTTCCCGATGAGGTGAGCGCGTATTACCAGAACGCCAGCTTCACGAGCGATCTGGCCCTAGCGCTGGAACAGCAGTTGCGCCGTATTCAGTACCTTGGGCCCTTGCGGACGGTTCCCAAACGGTCTTACATCTGGTCCGGTGAAGTACCGGAGCACGTCGGATGGACGGGGGCCAGGGCGGTGGAAGCGTTGCTGGCCGCCGCTGACCGGCAGATCAGTGCGGGCTATAAGAAACGGAGTCATCCCTTCCAAGCAGTCATCGCGCGCTGGCTTAAGGAAATGGGGCTGCTGGAAAGCTTCGAAGTGCGGCCTATTGCCCAACACAGGAAAGAGTACGAAGTTCTGGTGCGCGCGCCATCAACCAAAACGGATGTGACATTGCCCGACGTCGGTTTCGGGGTGTCGCAAGTCCTTCCGGTGGTTGTCCAGTGCTTTTACGCGCAACCGCACACCACTGTGCTGCTGGAACAGCCGGAGATCCACCTGCATCCCGTGGTACAAAGGACGCTGGCGGATCTTTTCATCGAGGCAGTCCAGGCACGCGAGGGCGGGGAGGACCGTAACATCCAGTTAATCGTGGAGAGTCATTCGGAACACTTCCTTCGGCGGCTTCAACGGCGGGTGGCGGAAGGGGTCATCGAACCTGAGCAAGTAGCGCTCTACTTCTGTCGCCGCGGAGCACAGGGGGCGTTGCTTGAGTCGCTGAAGGTCAATCTGTTTGGAGACATCGAGAACTGGCCAGAGGACTTTTTCGGCGATGAGACGGGTGAAGTGTCCGCCCGGATGAACGCGGCGGCGAAGAGGCTCGAGCCCGTCACGTGAGGAGAAAGAGGCGTCGGAGGCCGGCCGTGGTCGACACGAATGGAGCGATCGTGGCGAATCGCAGATGGGACGAACCCATCAGGTGCGCCGCCGCTCTTGATGCGCAGGTCACTCTCGAAAAAGATCCCGCGTGTCCTGGCCGGTTCCTGTCGTTCCCCGCGGACCCTGCGCTGGCGTCGTTCGACGCGTCCGACCGAAAGTTCGTGGCTCATTACTGACGCGTTGAGGCATCGTAACGGCACAGGTGTCGGTGGATAGCAACCTGGACTGACAGCTTCGATTGCCGGCGCTCAGTCGGGCTGACGGAGGAGCCAGACTTCGGCGATTTCGAGGCCGCGGCCGGGGCCGCCGCCGGGGTCCTGTCTGGACCAGGTGAGGGTGAGTTCGCCGCCGGCGCTGGCTTCGGGGGGTACCGGGAACTCGACGGGACGCATGGGGAAGTCTTTGGTTCGTGGTGGGTGGATCTCCCATTGGTCGCCGGCCACAAGGCGAATCTTGACGGGGCTGGGCTGGGCGGCGGCGTACGTGATACGGACGTTATACCTGGCGCGGGGATCGAGCCCGGTGTAGCGCATGCGCAGCGGCAGGTCGTTGAGAGCCAGGATATGGCGCTTCCAGGAGTTGCGCAGGGGCGGGTCCCAGCGGCGCTGGGGGAGGAAGCTGACCAGGGGCGTTTCCAGGTGCGCCGGGTCTTGGTCGTAAGGCTTGCCGGGGAGGAGGTGGGGCTGGCGGAAGGGGTTGCCGAGGTCGTCGTAGAAGCCGCCCGGGCCCGGGTTGGTCCAGTTGACGATTTCGTCGATGGCGCGGAGGCGTTCGGCTTCCGAGGGGAGCCGGCGGATTTGGGCGAAGCGGTACTCGAGCCACTCGCGGTCATTCAGTGGGGTGTCGATGGCGTCGAGGTTGGCGCCGCGGGAGAGGGCGATCGCCTGGTAGCGCGGGACGCTAAGCTGCATGCGGACGCTCTGGAAGAGAGCTTCGGCGAGCTCGAAGACGCGGGCGCGGAGGTCCTGGCTGACGGGGCGGGTGACGGCGCGGGCGAGGACAGCCTGGGCGCGGTCGATGGCGGCGAGTGAACCGAGCCGGGACGCCTGGCGCAACTGCGCCATCGCCTCTTCTTCGAGCGCGGTTTCGTAGAGGAGCCGGGCGCGGATGTAGGCGTCGTAGTAGGCGCGGTAGAGGGCCTGCTGGAAGCGCCAATTCAGCAGGTCTTTCGGCGCGGCGTTCCGTTCCATGGTCCGGAACTGGGCGAGGGTGGTTTCGACGGCGCTGTTGGCGAGCAGGCTTCCGCGCCAATTACGTTCCAAAGCGATCAGGCCCTGGGCAAAGGCGTCCTCGTATTTCGGTCCGAGGAAGTAACGGCTGTACTGGCGGAGGACGTCGATGACTTCGGCGTTCGGGTCCCAGCCGAGGGCGCTCCAGATGATCTTGTTGACGTCGTCGTTGCAGCCTTCCGAATAGGCGACGAAGCCGATGGTGTAGGGTTGCAGGAGGCGGAAGGTCGCGGCGTGGTCAGCCGGGCGAGGGTTGATGGGCTCGCGGCCTTCGGTCCAGGCATAGGCGAGGTCCCAGTTCGGGACGGGATATTGGCACAGCAGCGAGTGGGTGATGTCGGGGTAGTGGCGGATCGGGTAGCGCTGGGGCACGCGGGCGCGGAGCCGGGGGAGGCTGACGCGGACCCAGGGGCCAAAGACGACGCCGTTGAGCCAGGGCGGTTCGGCGCGCAGCAGCGCGTAGAATTCCTCGAGCCAGTCCTGACTGAAGCCCTGAGGGGCGACCCAGATTTCCGCCTTCGGATGGAAGCGGCGGAGCGAGGCGGCCTGCTTTTCGAGCAGCGGCATCAGGTATCTCGGGTGGGTATGGCCGGGGTCGCCGCCGGGGACGAAGACCGCGTCGATGCGGGGCAGGCGGCGGAAGACTTCGGCCCACTCGTTGAGGGCGAACTCGACGGTTTCCGGCTTGGAGTAGTCCTCGTCGAGGGCGGGATACCAGATCCAGACGTCGAGGCCGTAGGTGTCGCAGATGCGCGACATGCCGATCATGGTCTCCATCTTAGGGAGCGGGAAATGGGGGCTCAGATCGGCGTCGTCCGAGCGGGGCGGGATCAGTTCGATGGCATTTGTGCCCCAGACGGCGAGGTCGCGGATGTACTGCTCCCACATGGCGAGCGTCCAGCCGTCGTAGGAGTTGGTTTTCGGGCGGTAGCCGAGCTGGTGGCCGCGGAGCGGGTAGGCGGGGGCGGTATCGACGTCGAGGGGCTCGGGGAGGACGACCCGGCCGGGTTCCATGCGGAGCGCGCGCAGCAGGCGGCCGATGCCGAACAGGACGCCGCGGGCATCGTTGCCGGTGATGCGCACGCCCTCGGCGGTGGTGCGGATCGAGTATCCTTCGGGCTTGCCCGAGGCGGAGGCGATCTGGATGGTGGGGGCGCCGGGGCGCGGCGAGGCGGTGAGCTCCCAGCGGAGCTGCGAGCGCTTCTCGACCTCTTCGACGAGCATGGTGACGGCGGCGCGCTCGGAGCCTTTGAGGGCGGCGGGCGCCACGACTACGGCCGTGGTGAGGTCGAGGGCGGCGGTGAGCGGCGCGGCGAGCAGAAGAGGGAGAAGCAGAGCAGTTCGCATGGGTCGATTATGACGCGGTTGGGGCGGGGCGGAGGGGTGAGAACAGACTGTATTCGGGGTTGGGAAGTGAAGTGAGAGGGGGCGAAGGGCCGCGGATGCCCGCGGGTGTGGGTCGAGACAGCGCGGCGGGGCTTCGCCTTGTCGAGGCGGGCTATGACCCCGGTCACTGACGGCGGCGGCAGGATGTTTGATACTGGCGGTGATGGCATCTAACTACGTGTTTGTGGGAGATGTGTTAAAAGAGGCGCCGATTCCGGAGAACGGCATCCTGAGCCGCACGCTGCAAAACGATGAACGCAGCAAGATCCTGGTCTTCGGGTTTGCCGAGGGGCAGGAGCTGAGCGCGCATACGGCGCCGATGCCGGCGGTGATTCACATCGTCAAGGGCCGGGCGTCGGTGCAGCTCGGCGGCGATAAGCACGCGGCCGAGGCGGGTTCGCTGATTTATATGCCGCCGCTGCTGGAGCACGGCGTCCGGGCGGAGACGCCGCTGGTGATGGTGCTGGTGCTGATCAAGGGCGGCGGATAACGGCGCCGGATTTGCCAAACTGGTGGTTTGGCAGACAGCGGACGAGGGCCATTCTCAAGCCGGCTGAACTGGGACCTGCGGCCGAACGCGCTGAGCGAACTGCTGCGGCGGAAGCGGGAGGCCGGATCGGCGGTCCTGGATTTGACCGAGTCCAACCCGACGCGGGCGGGGCTGGCCTACGAAGCAGAGGAAATCCTCGGCGCGCTGCGCGACCCGGCGGTGCTGGCGTACGAGCCTTCGCCGCGGGGCCTGGCCCGGGCGCGTGCCGAGGTAGCGGCCTACTACGCCGGGCGCGGCCGGGAGATCGATCCGGCGCAGGTGGTGCTGACGGCCAGCACGAGCGAGGCGTACAGCTATCTGTTTCGCCTGCTGGCCGATCCGGGGGATGAGGTGCTGGCGCCGCGGCCGTCGTACCCGCTGCTGGAGTACTTGGCCGGTCTGGACTCGGTCCGGGTGGTTCCCTATTCGCTGGTGTATGACGGCGGCTGGCGGCTGGAGATCGGGGGCCTGCGCGGGGGGCTTACGGCGCGGAGCCGGGCGGTGGTGGCGGTGGATCCGAACAACCCGACCGGCTCGTTTCTGAAGAGCGACGAATGGGAGCAGCTTGCGGAGCTCTGCGCGGAGCGGGGGCTGCCGCTGATCGCCGACGAGGTGTTCTCGGACTATGCCTTCGAGCCGGAGGTGCGGCGGGCGGGCGCCAGCGGGGGCCGGCCGGTGTTGCGCTTCACGCTCAGCGGGCTGTCTAAGATCGCGGGGCTGCCACAGATGAAGCTGGCGTGGATTGTGGTGGAAGGGCCGGCGGCGGTGCGGGAGCAGGCGCTGGAGCGGCTGGAGTTGATCGCGGATACGTACCTGTCGCCATCGGCGCCGGCGCAGCATGCGGCGGGCCGGTGGCTGGCTCTGCGAGCGGCATTTCAGGAGCGGGTGATGGAACGGCTGCGGGGGAATCTCGGGACGCTGCGGCGGGCGGCGGTGGGGTCGCCCTGCCAGGTGCTGGAGGTCGAGGGGGGCTGGTACGCCACCGTGCGGCTGCCGCGGACGCGCAGCGAGCAGGACTGGGTCCTGGCGTTCCTCGGCGAGGACGACGTGCTGGTTCAGCCGGGGTTTTTCTATGACTTCGAATCGGAGCCGTTCGCGGTGATGAGCCTGCTGACGCCGCCGGCGGTTTTCCGGGAGGGGGTGGCGCGGGTGATGGAGCGGGTGCGGAGTGTGTGCGGGGCGGCGGGCTGAAGCGGGGGGAGCTCAGCCGGTCGCAAGCCAAAGCTTGCGCCACTTCAGCTTGCGCTACCGGACGACGTGGGTGGGGTGGCCGGCGAGGAAATTGCGGACGTTGTCCAGGGCCATGCGGAGGCCGGCCTCGAGGGCTTCGGCGGTGATGCCGGCCGAGTGGGGTGTGAGGACGACGTTGGGGAGGCGCACCAGCGGATGGCCGGCGGGGAGGGGCTCGGTGTCGAAGACGTCGAGGCCGGCGCCGGCGATGCGGCCGGACTGGAGGGCGTCGATGAGGGCGGGCTCGTCGACGATGGGTCCTCGGGCGGTGTTGATAAAGATGGCGGTAGGCTTCATCAAGGCGAACTGGGGGCGGGAGATCATGCGGTGGGTTTCCTGGGAGAGGCGCAGGTGGAGGCTGATGACGTCGCTTTCGGAGTAGAGGCGTTCCAGCGGCACGTGGTCGAAGCCGAGCTCGGGTTTCGGGTTTCTTGTCCAGGTGAGAACTTTCATGCCGATGGCTTGACCGAGGGCGGCGACGCGGCGTCCGATGGCGCCCAGCCCGATGACGCCGAGGACCTTGCCGCGAAGCTGGACGGCTTCGCCGCGCGGCCAGCCGCCGCGGCGGACTTCGGCGTCGAGGGCCGGGATTCTGCGGGCCACGGCGAGCATGAGCGCCAGGCAGTGCTCGGCGATGGAGGGAGCCGCGACGCCGGGGGTATTGGTGACGGTGATGCCGCGGCGCGCCGCCTCGGCGAGGTCCACGTTATCGGTGCCGGCGCCCCAAAGCGATATCAGGCGCAGGGAGGGGCATTGCCGGAGGACTTCGGCGGTGAAGCGGGTGGAAGAGCGGATGCAGATAACGATCTCGGCGTGGCGGATTCGCTCGATGAGGGCTTCCGGCGAGCTGGGAAGCGAATCATAGCAGACGACCTCGCCGGCGGCCTGCCATTGCCGGTAAGCCTGGCTGGGGGCCATCACCGGGGGTGCGTCGTCAGGGATCACGATTCCGGGCATAGGAAGACAGCGTATACAATTGGAGCATGTCGACACGAGCGCTGATCGTCATTGCTGTTGGGGCGGCCTTCGCCGCCGGGTTCTGGGCGGGCGGCTGGAGCCAGTCGGTGGCGGCGGCGGACGGCAAGGTATTCGAGCTGCGGACTTACACTGCCCATGAAGGCAAGCTGGAGGCGTTGCAGGCGCGCTTTCGGGATTACACGATGAAGCTGTTTGAGAAGCACGGGATCCAGAATGTGGGCTACTGGGTGCCGGTGGAGGGTGAGCAGTCGCGGAACACGCTGGTGTACCTGGTGGCGCACAAGAGCCGGGAGGCGGCCGAGCAGTCCTGGAAGGCGTTCCGCGCGGATCCGGACTGGCAGAAGGCCCGGGCCGAGTCGGAGAAGGACGGTCCGCTGACGGCCAAGATTGAACGGGTTTATCTGCGGGCGACGCCGTTTTCGCCAATGCAGTAGGGGATGGTATTGGGCTTGGCTTCGCTGGCCGTCCTCAACGGCCGGATCTGGACGGGCGATCGGCGACGCCCGTGGGCCGAGGCGCTGGCGGTGAACGGGGGCCGCATCAGCGTCGTGGGCTCGAACGACGAGCTCAAGGAGCTGGCGCGGTCAGCGCGGCGGCTCATTGACGCCCGGGGCGGGCTGGTGGTGCCGGGGTTCATCGACAGCCACGTGCATTTTCTCGCCGGGGGCTTTCGGCTGCGCTCGGTTCAGCTCCGCAGCGCTCGCACCCCGGAGGAATTCACGGCGCGCATCGCGGAGTACGCGGCCCAAGCGCCCGCCGGAAGTTGGATCACCGGGGGTGACTGGGATCACGAGAACTGGGGCGGGGAGTTGCCGCGGCGGGAGTGGATCGACGGGGTGAGCCGCGGGCATCCGGTGTGGGTGACGCGTTTGGACGGGCACATGGGGCTGGCCAACAGTCTGGCGTTGCAGGCAGCGGGGGTGAGCGCGGCTACTACCGAGGTAGAAGGCGGGCAGATCGTGCGCGACGCCTCGGGGCGGCCGACGGGCATCCTGAAGGACAAGGCAATGGAGTTGATCGCGCGGGTGATTCCCGAGCCGGGGCCGGCGGCCGAGGACGCGGCGCTGGGCGCCGCGATGCGATACGTAGCCGAGCGAGGGGTCACATCAATCCATCATATGGGGAGCTGGGAGGAGCTGGCGGTGTTCGAGCGTGCGCACGAAGCGGGGCGCCTGCGGGTGCGGATCTACGCGGCGGTTCCGCTGCAGACTTGGGAACGGCTGAGAGAGCGCGTGGCGGGCCGCGGGCGGGGCGACGAATGGCTGCGGACGGGCGGGCTGAAGGGTTTTGTGGACGGCTCCCTGGGTGCGCGGACGGCCGCGTTTCTCGAGCCGTACAGCGACGCGCCGGAGCAGTCGGGCCTTCTGGTCCATTCACCTGAGGAGCTTTACCAATGGATCCGCAGCGCGGATGCGGCCGGCTTGCAGCTTCTGGTGCACGCGATCGGGGACCGGGCGAACCGCTTGTTGCTGGACATCTACGAGCGGGTGGGGAAGGAGAACGGACCGAGGGACCGGCGGTTTCGCGTCGAGCACGCGCAACATCTGTCGGCGGCTGACATAGCGAGGTTCGGCGCGCTGGGGGTGATCGCCAGCATGCAGCCGTATCACTGTATCGATGACGGGCGCTGGGCCGAACGAGCGATCGGGAAGGGGCGGGCGGCGGGCGCATACGCGTTCCGGTCACTGCTGCGGGCGGGTGCGGTGGTGGCCTTCGGCAGCGATTGGTTCGTTGCGCCGCCGAGCCCGCTGGAGGGCATCTACGCGGCGGTGACCCGCCGGACGCTGGACGGGGCCAACCCGGAGGGCTGGGTACCGGCGGAACGGATCGGGGTCGAGGAGGCGCTGCGCGCCTACACGGCGGCGGGAGCCTATGCGTCGTTCGAAGAGGATCTCAAGGGGCGCCTGGTTACGGGGAAGTTGGCCGACTTTGTCGTGCTGGGGGCTGACATCACCGGGATTCGACCGGAGGAGATCCGGCAAGTGCCGGTGCGGATGACGGTGGTTGGGGGTATGATCACGCACGAGGACGGCAATCTGTAGGGCCGGTGCAAGGGGCTGAATCCCGGGAGGGGGAGGGAGCGTCCCTACAATTGTGGCTATGGGGCGGATTCTGGTAAGCGCGGCGTTGCTGGCGGGAGTCGGGCTGAGCGGGGCGGACCCGGTGTATGTTCGGGCCAGGGAGAAGGTGGAGTCGATCGCCAACGAGAAGGCGGCCCGAGGCTCGACCGTCACGCTCAGCCTGGAGGAAGTGAACGCGCTGGTCCGGGGGGAGGGGCAGAACGGGGGGGCGAACGGGATTCGGGACCCGCGAGTTGCGCTAGGCGAGGGCAGTGCCACGTGGTCGGGGATGGTAGACTTCACCAAGGTTCCGCAATTGCGGGACCTGGCATCGAACTGGCTGCTGAGAAGCATCTTCGAGGGCGAGAAACCGGTCTCGGTGACGGTGAATCTGGAATCCGGCGAGGGGCGGGCGACGTTGAACGTCCAGGAGGTCGTGATTTCCGAGACGAAGTTCAAAGGAGGGCTGCTGGACTTCATCGTGGAGAGGCTGGTGTTGACGTCGTTCCCGGGGGCGAAGATCGGCGAGCCGTTCGAGCTGGAGCACAATGTCGAGCAGATCCGGCTTCAACCGTCGGGGGTAGCGATCAAGATTCGGAACTGAAGCGAGCGGGGGGACAAGTTGCGGAGCGCAACTCAGGAGAGCCCGGAGGCGGCGATGCGTTCAGCGGCTTGTTTGCCCATGCGAACGCAATCGGGGATGCCGATGCCGTAGTAGGCGTTGCCGGCCAAGTGCAAGCCGGGGGCGCGGGCCAGGAGCTCTTCGATGCGCCGGACCCGCTGCTGGTGTCCGACGGTATACTGAGCCATGGACCGGGGCCAGCGGGTGATGCGGGTGAAGGAGGGCGATTCGGTGACGCCCATGATGGCGCGGAGCTCGTCGCGGACGGTGGCGAGAACGAACTCGTCCGGCTCATCGAGGATCTCGGGGTCGCCGGCGCCGCCGAGGAAGCAGCGCAGCACGACGTGGGTTTCCGGGACGCGGTGAGAGAACTTAGTGCCGACCCAAGTGCAGGCGATGACGCGGCCGCGCTCCTTCTCCGGGACCAGGAAGCCAAACCCGTTCAAGGGATGGCGGAAACCTTTCTTGTCATAGCCGAGCGCGACGGTCATTGAAGAACTGTAAGGGATAGCGAGAAGCAGATCGGCGAGTTCGGCGTCGATGCCGGCGAGAAGCGCTCCGGCCTGATAGGCCTGGCAGGCAAGGACAACGTGGCGGGTTTCGATCCACTCGCCGCTGACGCGGAGGCGGAATCCGGCCGGCGCGTGTTCGAGCGCTTCGGCATCGCCGCGCAGGAAGCGGGTGGAGGGGGCGACCCTGTCCTCAAGCGCGCTGACGAGCTGACCGAGCCCGCCTTTCAAGGTTTTGAACAGGGTTGTCTTGTTGGCGGCGGCGGAGGCGCGCCGCATCTCGGCCAGCACACCCCGGGTCAGGCTGCCGTAACGCTCTTCGAGTTCGACAAATCGGGTCAACACGCTGGCGACACTGAGCTGGCGGGGGCTGCCGCCGTAGACGCCGGCCAGCAGCGGCTCGGCGAGATAGTCCACCGCCTCCCATCCGTAGTGGTCGGCGATGAAGTCGGCGACGCTGCGATCGGTGGTCGAGGGCGCCTGCGGGCGGCGGAAGAGCTCAAAACCCATGCGGATCTTGGTGGGCCAGCTTAACAGGCGGGTGGTGATCATGGGTGCGATCCGGGTGGGGACCATCATCATGAGGCCGTCCGGCAACGGGTGCAGGCATCCTTTCTTGCGTACGTAGGTGACGCGGAGATGGTCGTTGGAGCCGATGAGCTGCCCGGCGAGGCCGAGGTCGTGGATCAGCTCGGTGGCCCAGGGTTTGGCCGCGAGGAAGCTGTCGGGTCCGCCCTCGATGACGCAGCCGTCTACGACTTCGGTAGTAATGACGCCGCCCAGGTGCTCGCGGCGCTCGACGAGGGTGGAGGAAATACCGGCTTTAGAAAGGTAGTAGGTGGCCGACAGACCCGAGATGCCGCCGCCGACAATGACTACGGACTCCACGTCAACTTGCCTCCAGGCGGTTTTTGACGACATCGGCGAGGGCGGCGATGAAGGCCGGCGAATCGTTCAGCGACTCGGGCCGGCGGAGGCAGAGGCCCCGCTGTTCGGCGTAGCGGCGGAATTGAATGTCGACGTCGTAGAGGATCTCGACATGGTCGGCCACGAAGCCGATGGGAGCGAGGACGACGTCGCGGAGGTTGCGGCGGGCAAAGTCGTCGAGCCGGGACTCGACGGTGGGGCCCAACCAACGGTCCTCGGTCATGCCCTGGCTTTGGTAGGCGAACTCCCAGCGCTCGAGGCGGCAGCTTTGGGCGACGGCGCGGGCGGTGGCTTTGGCCTCGACGTCATACGGATCGTGGCGTTCGAGGATCTTTTCGGGGAGGCTGTGGGCGGTGAACAGGACGACGCCGGCAGGCAGCAAGGGGCGCAGGCGCTGGGAAAACGCATCGATAAGGAGGGGGTGGTCGTGGAAACTCTTGGTCCAGATAATTTCGGCGTCGAAGCCGAGGGCGGTTTTTGCCTCCTGGGTGCGACGGAAGTAGAGCCCGACGCTCAATTTGGAGTACTGCGGGGCCAGGCAGACGGCGACGATGCGGCGGATGCCGTCGGATTGCATCCGGGCGAGGGTCTCGCGGACGAACGGATGCCAGTTTCTCATGCCGAAGTAGACGGGGATGCCGAGCTGGTGTTGGAGGGCGGCGGCTTGTTCGCGGGTGCGCGCCAGCAAGGGGGAACTCCCGCCGATTTCAGCATAGCGCCGGGTGACCTCACGGATCAGGTGCTCGGGGACGGGCCGGTCGCCACGAACGTAGCGAAGGTATTCGGGGATGTCCTGAAGCTTCTCAGGGGCGCCGTGGGCGAGGAGAAGGACGGCTTCCCGCATGCGCTCAGAGCTTGAACTCCCGGACGAAATTGACGACCGCCTTGACGTTCTCTACGGGTGTCTCCGGCAGGATGCCGTGGCCGAGGTTAAAGATATGGCCGGGGCGGTTGCCGGTGCGTTTGAGGAGCTCGTGAACGCGGGCGCGGAGTTCGGGCAGGGGCGCGAATAAGGCGGCGGGATCGAGGTTACCCTGGACGGCGGCGCGGTAGCTGATATCCATCCACGCCTGGTCGATATTTACCCTCCAGTCGAGGCCGATGACATCGCCGCCGGCGGCGTGGAGCTCGCGGAAGAAGCCGCCGATGCCGGTGCCGAAGTGAATCACGGGGACGCCGCCGGAGCGGATGCGTTCGATCAGCGCGCGGGAGTACGGGGCGACGTAGCGGACGTAGTCATCGGGCCCGAGGGCGCCGACCCAACTGTCGAAGACCTGGATGGCCCGGGCTCCAGCGGCGATCTGGAGCAGGGCGAACGGTCCGAGCACATCGACGAGCTTCCCCATGAGGCGGCGCCAGAGGGTCTCGTCGTTGTACATCATGCGCTTCGTGCGGAGGAAGGTGCGGGAGGCGCCGCCCTCGATCATATAGCTAGCGAGGGTGAATGGGGCACCGACAAAGCCGATGACGGGGACGCGGCCAGCCAGGGTGCGGACGACGATTTGGATTGCCTCGCCGACGTAGCCGAGGTCATCCGTGTTGGAGATCGACAGGGCATCGATGTCGGCGGAGGTGGCCACCGGGTTGTCGATCACGGGGCCCTCGCCGCTGACGAAGCGCAGCTTCAGGCCCATCGGCTCGACAGGCAGCAGAAGGTCCGCGAAGATGATGGCGGCGTCGACGTCGAGGATCTCGACGGGCTGGAGAGTGACGGTGGCGGCCAATTCGGGCCGCTTACAGATCTCCAGGATGCCGTGCTTGGCGCGGATAGCGCGATACTGCTTGAGATAACGGCCTGCCTGGCGCATGAACCACACGGGGCGCACATCGGTGGGCCGGCGCCGGCAAGCGTCCAGGAAACGACTAGTCATGGTAGCCACGCGCATGCCAACTCCATCCTGTCTTCACAAAGGAAGACGCGAAATCCTTGGGGCTTGTTTTGGGCCGCCCAGCGGCGGCCGCGAATGAAGAAGGGTTTGGTCCAGGCCTCGGAGTCGAGGGTGGACGGAGCGATCACGGACACCGAAACGACACCCTCGGCCGGGTAGCCGGTGCGGGGATCGAAGATGTGGGTGTACCGCTTGCCGCCGGCAACGAAGAACTTCTCGTAACTGCCGGAGGTGGAAATCGACTGGTTTTGGAGGATGACATCCTCGATGGTCCGGCTGGGCGCCTTCGGATGACGAATCCGGACCTTCCAGCCGGGTTGGTGCGGGGGCGCCCCCAATCCGTAAATGCTGCTGCCACCGGCCGAGATCAAGGCGGAGGAGATCCCGGCAGCTTTCAAGGCGCCAATCATGCGGTCCACCGCATATCCTTTGCCGATGCCGCCGGGATCGAGTTCCATGCCCGGCTTAGCAAACCGGACGGATTGTTGTTCCGGGTCCATGATCAGATGCCGGTAGCCGGTTTTGGCCAACGCCCCGCGAATTTCAGCGCGATGGGGCAAGCGCCCTGACCCTTTGTAAAACCCCCAGATCTTGACCAGGGGGCCGACGGTGATGTCGAAGGCGCCCTCGCTGGCGCGGCTGTAAGCCTGACAGGCTTGGAGAAGATCGAACAGCTCGGCACCGACGCGGACAGGGCGGCGACCTGCCTCGCGGTTGAGCCGGCTCCACTCGCTGTCGGGCTTGTAGTTGGAGAGCAAGGAGTCCAGGCGGCGCAACTCGTCGAAGGCCTCGTCCACAGCCGATTCCAGCCTCTGGCGGTCCTCGTCATAGGCGACGATGGTAAACGTCGTGCCCATGGCGTCGGCGCTGGAGGAGATGCGAAGCGCCTCCCCGGCCAGGGCGGCCAACGGCACCAACGACAAAAGTACCACAAAGTGTTTCATTTCAGGGAGCGTTCGGGCGCCATTTTTCGTTCACTGCGTCGGGCGTCCTTTGCGAACACGCCGGAGCAGGCGGCGGCCTTTCGAGCCGGGTCCGGGGCCGAGTTCGGGCTCAAACCGCAGGGCCGGGATGCGGTAGACGGCCAGGCGCTGCGCCAGCACGCGCCGCAGATGATGCTGGGCGCGCTCCAAAGCGACCAGCGCCCGCGCGCCGGCATCTTCGCCGCCGGAAAACGAGACCAGGACGCGGGCGTGGCGGGCATCGGGCGAGAGCAGGACTTCGGCGATGTTGACACCTTCGATCCGCGGGTCGGCGAGCTCGTAGTTGACAATCTCATCCAGCTCTTCCCGAATGGCTTCAGCGAGCCGCTCGGTGTGGCGGGTGGTCATTTCCGAATCAGTCCAGCCACTCCAAGGTGACATCCACGAGAGAAGCTCCGAGGGCGGCAGCGGCCTCTTTTTCCACGCCCTGCAAGGTGCGCTCGGCCAAAGCACGGCTTCCGGAGACGGTGACGGCGGCTAGCAGCGCCCGCTGCCAGAGATCCTGATAGTCGATCTCGGCGACGGCTACGTTGTAGCGTTTCCGGAGCCGGTCTTTCAGGCTCCTGACGACATGGCGCTTGTCCTTCAAGGAGTGGGACTGGTCGAGGTGCATTTCCAGGGTGATCACGCCGATTGACGCCATAACGGACTCCTACGGCGGCGCAAAACTGTCGGCCGTCCAGGGCAGTTGTGCCGGAGCGGCCGCTACACGAAAACTTCAGCGGCGACGCGCTCCGTGACGAAGGCTTCGATGATATCGCCGGGCTTGATGTCGCCAAAATTCTCAATCGCGACGCCGCATTCCATGCCGGTCTTGACTTCCCTGACATCGTCTTTGAAGCGCCGGAGCGAGCCGATCTTGCCGGTGTGGACCACAACGCTATCACGCAGCAGGCGGACCTGGCTGTCGCGCGTCAGCACACCTTCCTGGACGACGCAGCCGGCGACGGTGCCGACCTTGGAGATGCGGAAGATTTCTCGGACCTCGGCCCGTCCGCGGAAGACCTCCTGGTAGACGGGCTCCAGCATGCCGGTCATGGCGCGTTTGATTTCGTCGGTGAGCTCGTAGATGACCGTGTGCAGACGGATGTCGACCTTTTCCTGCTCGGCGAGCTGGGCGGCGCTGCGCTCGGGACGCACATTGAAGCCGACGATGATGGCATCGGAGGCGGTGGCGAGCAGGACGTCGCTTTCAGTAATGGCGCCGACACCGGCATGGATCACACGGACGCGAACTTTGTCATTGGACAGCCGCTGCAAGGTGTCGGAAATGACCTCGGCGGTGCCGCCGACGTCGGCCTTCAGGATGATGTTCAGCTCCTTGAGCTCGCCTTCCTTGATCTGCTCATGAAGCTTGTCGAGCGTCAAGCGAGCGCCCTTGGCCATGGCCTGCTCGCGGGCCTTGGACTCGCGGTAAATGACGACCTGCTTGGCCTTGACCGTGTCAGTGACGACCTGGAAGGTATCCCCGACGTCGGGCAAGGTTTCCAGGCCGATCACCTCGACGGGGCGGGAGGGACCGGCTTGCTCGACCGGTTCACCGCGGTCGTCGAACAGCGCCCGCACGCGGCCAAAGACGGAGCCGCAGATGAAGTGGTCGCCCACCTTCAGCGTGCCATTTCGCACCAGGACGGTGGCGACGGGACCGCGGCCGCGGTCGAGCTTGGCTTCGAGCACGGTGGCGACGGCCGGGCGGTTGGGGTTGGCCTTCAGGTCCTGCATGTCGGCGACCAGAGTAATCATTTCCAGCAGCAAATCGAGGTTGGTTTTGGCCTTGGCGGAGACGGGCACCATAACGGTGTCGCCGCCCCAGTCTTCGGCCAGCAGGCCACGGTCGGCGAGCTGCTGCTTGACGCGCTCGAGATTGGCCTCGGGCTTGTCGATTTTGTTGATGGCGACGATGATGGGGACGCCGGCGGCCCTGGCGTGGTCGATCGCCTCCAGAGTCTGGGGCATCACTCCATCATCGGCGGCGACGACGAGCACGACAATGTCAGTGACCTTCGCGCCGCGGGCGCGCATGCGGGTAAAAGCCTCATGGCCGGGGGTATCGACGAAGACGATCGTGTTCCCGCCGTGCTGGACCTGGTAAGCGCCGATGTGCTGGGTGATGCCGCCTGCCTCGCGTTCAGCGACGCGGGTCGAGCGGATGGCATCCAGCAGCGAGGTCTTGCCGTGGTCGACGTGACCCATCACCGTTACGACCGGGGGCCGCACGATGAGGTCCTGTTGCTCTTCGGCGAGTTCGATCTCCTGAACGGCCTCTTCCTCGAAGCTCATCTCGCTGGGAGTCGCGCCGAACGAGCGGGCGATTTCATCGGCGAGCTTAGCATCCAGGGCCTGGTTGATGGTGGCAAAGATCTTGCGCTCGACCAGCCGCTTGATAACCAAGCTGGCCTTGATGCCGAGTTTCTCAGACAACTCCTTAACGGTGATGCCCTCGGAAATGGTGATGTCCTTGTTGGGGGCGATGACCTCTTCCGGCTGGACCCGGCGCGGAGTGGGGGGACGCAGGGCGCCTTCCTGTTCCCACTCCCGTTCCCGGGCTTGAGCGGCTCTCGACTTGGGCGCGTGCCGGCGGCCCGGAGCGGGGGGGGCGAGAGCCGGGACAACCTCGGCCGAAGTCGGGTGCTGGCCGCGGCGGCGGTTGGCAGGGAGCCCAGGAGCGCGGGCCAGAGGCTGGCCCGGCCGTATGGGACCGCGATAAATGGGCTGGCCCGGGACTGGGGTATGTTGGGGCCGGGCGGGCACGCCGGGCCGGGGTTGCGGCTGACCGGGCATCTTGGCCAGCCTGGCGACCAAATCGGGACGCGGCGGAACGACAGGGCGGGCGGCGGGTTGGCCGACGATCGGGCCCGGAGGCTGTTGCGCCGGTGTGGCCGCTGCCGCGGCAGGCGAAGGACGCGCCGGCTTGGTGGCGGGAGGCTTCGCGGCGACCGGAGCCGCAGGGACCGGGCGCGGAGGCGGCGCCGGGACCAAGTTCACCGGGAAGGGCTGGCGGGGCCCGGAAATGATTTGTCCAGGCTTAGGCGGCGGAGGAGGTTTGACCGGGATTGCGGCCTCTTTCGGGGTTGCCGGCGCGCCAGCACCCTTAGCGGTGGCCAGGGGTGGCCGAAGAGGTTGGCGCACGTGGCCGGGGATCGGAAACTCGGGGGCGCCGCCCGCGGAGGCCTCTTGCTGGGGTGCGGGTCGGACCTCGGGCTCCGCCACTGCGGCCACGGTAGTCTCGGCGGGTTTAGCCGCCCGCTCCGCCACCTCAACTTCCGGCAGCGGCGCCGCCGGGGGAGCAGCCGGCTCCGGCGCCGGAGCTTGCTCTTCCGCTTCGGCGAGACGCCCGAACCGAGCGCGAATCTTGTCAGCCTCTTCCGGTTCAATCGAGCTGGAATGGGTCTTCTTTCCGGTGATGCCGATATCGGGCAGCATCTCGAGGATCACTCCGGGCTTCACCTCGAGTTCCCGGGCCAGCTCATTGATACGAATCCTGCTCATAAATCAAACCGTGTCCCTTAGCCGCGGACACCACCGTCGGTACTGGAGTCAGCCTACATAGACATAAACCACCTTCGAGCCATAAACATCCAGAGGCATCCGTCCTGGTGCGGTATGGAACTTACTCTCTTATCCTACCAGATTCATCGCCGGGGGACGGCCCAGGCGGCTCTTCCGAGACCGCCGGTTCAGCGGGAGATTCGGGCTCCTCGGCGGTCGCCCCGCCAGCGGGTTGTTCGAGGACTGCGGGTGGTTCTGCCCGGTCCTCAGGTTCCTCGAGCGGTTCCATAGCCTGCTGTTCGGTCCCTGTGAGCTGAGGGGAAGTCTCTTGACCCTCGGTGTCGGCGGGCGGATACTCTGCGGCGGGATATTCGGCGACCGGGGCAAACTCGACCGGCGGGGCCGCCGCGCCCTCGACTGTTTCGGGCTGCTGCTCGATCGCGGCTTCAAACTGACTGTAGTAAGCGACGACCGCCGTCTGAATCCTCTCGACCATTTTCGGTCCGATCCCGGGGATTTCCTGCAACTGCTCGGGAGTCATGGCGCCGAGCTGTTCGACCGTGGGGATCCCGTGAGCGGCCAGTTTCTCGACCAGCTTCTCGCTGAGCCCGTGGTCCATGAGCACGGAGACCGGGGCCCCCGGCACCACCATGGCGGCCATCTCTGATTCGATCTCCTGGCGCTTCTCTTCCTCGCTCTTGATATCGATGCGCCAGCCGAGCAGCCGCGCCGCCAAACGGACGTTCTGACCCTTCTTCCCAATCGCCAGCGAGAGCTGGGAGTCATCGACGATGACTTCCATGTGCTTCTGCTCAGGATCGAGGATGGCCACGCGGGTGATTCTGGCCGGGCTGAGGGCGTTGGTCGCGAACACGACGGGGTCATCCGAGTACTGGATAATGTCAATCTTCTCGCCCCGGAGTTCGCGGATGATCGACTGCACGCGCATGCCCTTCATGCCGACGCAAGCGCCGACGCTGTCGACGTCGCGGTCACGGCTGGAAACGGCGATTTTGGTGCGCTCGCCCGCCTCGCGGGCGCAGCCATGAATCACGACGGTGCCGTCGTAGATTTCCGGAACCTCTTGCTCGAACAGGCGCATGACGAGCTCGGGAGCGGCGCGGGAAACCGTGACGCCGGCGTTCTTGCCGGTCTTCTCGACGCTCCGGATGACGCAGCGGATGCGGTCGCCGACGCTGAAGTTGTCGGACCGGGACTGCTCCTTCTTAGGCAGGCGCGCCTCGGTCTTTCCGATGTCGACGATGAGATCCATGCCCTCGACGCGCTTGACGGTGCAATTGACAAGGTCGCCGACCCGCCCCGCATACTCGGCATAGACGGTCTCGCGCTCAGCCTCACGGACCTTCTGGAGGATCACTTGCTTGGCAGTCTGGGCCGAGATCCTGCCCAGCGCCTCGGTGTTGATGGGAATCCGGACCTGACCGCCGATTGCTGCGGCGGGGTCATGGCGGACGGCCTGGTCGAGAGAGATCTCGCGTTCCGGGTCGGCGACCGTCTCAACGACCGTTTTGACGACAAAGACGCTGACGGCGCCGGTTTTCGGATCCATCTCGGCTTCCAGATCGCCCTCCAGGCGGTAGTGTTTTCTGGCAGCGACCACCATCGCGTCTTTGACGGCATCCAGGACGATCTGTGGATCGATCCCTTTTTCTTTGCTCAAGATCTCGATGGACTGATAGATGGTTGCCAACTCAGGTCCTTTCCTTGCATTTCGACTGTCAGGAGATTACCACTCGAATTTCAGGTTGGCCCGCGCCACGCTTTGCAAATCGACGTGGACAGGCTCGCCTGGGGCCGGCTCCAATGTGATGACGCCGTTCGAGAAGCCGGTCAGAATCCCCTCCCATTGCCGCCGCCCGGCGATGGGTTCGCGCAATAGGATCCGAGCCCGCCGGCCGATGAACCGCTGGAAATCCGCCGGACGTTTCAGGGCGCGCTCAACCCCGGGCGAGGTCACTTCGAGGTGGTAGCTGCCCCCCGGCACCGTGTCTTCGACGTCGAGAATCGTACCGACGTTTTTGGAGACGAACTCGCAGTCGGCGTGGCTGACCCCGTCAGGCTTGTCGATCGTGATGCGAAGCAAGCGGTTGCGACCGGAGCCGCGGAATTCCACCTCGACGACCTCGATGCCTTCGGGCCGGCACACCCGCTCGGCGATTTCGGTGACCTTGGCCACGACTGCATCCGTTTTGGCGCCAACAGCCGGCATACAAGAAAAAAGTGGGCTTTTCGCCCACGCTCGTTCTTATTATACATGAGGCCGCGCGGGCCGAGCCACAAAACCGACGCCGTCGAGGGCAGATGGAGCGTATGCTGCCGGACACGGCGGGCGTCTCGAATCTGAGCCACAACGGGATCAAGCCCGGCTGGCGGATCAGCTTCGGAACGTTTCAGGGGACGGTGAACGACGACGGAACGATGGTGGAGGAGAGCTCGCCGGACTTCGTTGATGAGGCCGGGCAGGACTACCATCATACGGCGCAGTCCCAAGCGGTCGGCGCGGGGGACTTACTGCCGCCGGAGGTCTTGCCGGAACACGATGTTGAGGTGCAGTCCATCAAGCATCGTTCGGCCGAGCCGCGCCCGCGCGACGGGTGTTCGACGTCGGCGCGTTCGAGCACCCGGCGGGGACGGCCGGGCGGGGAGCGGAGCACACGTGCTACACACCTACGCGGTTGCGGGCACGTATCTGGCCAGGCTGACAGTGACGGACGCCGGCGGCGCCAGCGGGACGGATGTCGCCGAGATCACTGCGGAGGAGGGGAGGTATTATTACCGCTTGCAGGCGTTTCGGCAGGGCCCGACCGGCGAGGAGGCGTCAGAGTACTCGAACGAGTGGTGCTGAGGGTCCGGCAAGCGCAGATCCGGAGCTACTCATCCGATTCCCCGGATACCGGTTACAATACGGGGTTGATTACGTATCGTCTTGCAGTGATCCCGTGGGCGCTGGTGTGCGCGGGCATTCTTTCCGCCTCGGAGAACCAGGCGCAGAGTTCGAAGAAGGAACCGGCGGCGCGGGCGGCGGGCTCACCGATGCGCGCCGCGGCGCAGCGCAACGAGAATGTCCCCGTCTACCAGATCGACAACAACGCGATCAAAGAGGCGAACATCCGGCTGGGCAGTTCGATCACTTTCATATCTGAAGCGGCGGTGGAGCGCAGCTACTTCGGTTCGGAGTTCGGGCGGCCGCCGAGCGCCGCTGTTGTTCCGGCCCGGGTGGATGCGGCGCCCGGCTGGCACGCCGAGGCCTACCAGTGGCACCAAAACAGCGTGCTGAACTCCCGGACGTTTTTTCAGGTCGGGGGCGTGAAGCCCTCGCGGAGGAACCACTACGGCGGGCGCGTGGCCGCCAACGCCGGCGACAGGACCTACTTCAGCGCGGACGGCTGGCAGCGCAAGATCCGGGGTATGGTGAACGGCAATGTGCTGGTGCCGCTGGCGTCGGAGCGGAGGCCGAGAGCGACCGATCGGGCGGTGTATGCCGAGGTGGCGCGGTTTCTGGCGGCGTTTCCGGCCGAACTGCCGAACCGTCCGGACTTCGACCCGCGGGCGTTGAATACGAACGCACCCCAGCGCATCGACCAGACTGACGGGACGCTGCGGGTGGAGCGCTCGGTGGCGGCGAGCGGCCGGTTGACCCTGTTCTACAACCTGAGTCGCCTGCGCGAAGATGCGTTTCAGTTTGTGGCCGGGATGAATCCGGATACCGAGATCCACACGCACCGCGCCCAAGCGGCGTACCGCTTCGCCCCGGGCGCCCGAACGGCGGCGGAGCTGGGATTGCTGTTCCAGCGGACGCGGTCGGTATTGCAGCCCGAGCCGAACGCCGTCGGGCCTCGCGTCCGATTCGGGTTTCAGATCCAAGAGCTAGGCCCGGACGCGGAATTCCCCGTGGACCGGGCGCTGAACACGTTCCGCGGAGGGGGACACATAGCCAATCGCGCCGGCGGCGGCCACACCCTGACGTTCGGCGCCGACCTGACACGGACTCAGCTCAACAGCATCGAGACGAACGATCAGCGAGGCTATTACTACTTCGGCAACAACTTCGGGCGCACTGCCATCGAAAACTTCTTGCATGGCACGCCTTCGTTTTATGCGGTGACGCTTGGCTACCTGCCGCGGGGCTTCCGCAACTGGTCGGGGAACGGCTATATCGCCGACCGGTGGCAAGCCCGGCCGGGCCTGACGGTGTATTACGGGCTGCGCTACTCGTTTCTGACGCGGCCGGTGGAAGTGAACGGCCTGGACGAGCTGCCCTACGGCTGCGACTGCAACAATCTCAGCCCGCGGCTGGCACTGGCCTGGGAGGGGCCGTGGCGTTGGGTGGCGCGGGCCTCCTACGCCGTCTCGTTCGGAGAAATCCCGCCGGTAACTTACCAGCAGATCCGCAACAATCTCCCGCTGATCCGATATGTTCAGGTGCAGAATCCGGACCTGCTGGACCCGCTGCGGCAAGTGGACTTAAACGACCGGCAGGGCCGCGCCGTGCCGACCTTCATCTCGCCGGAGCTGGTGTCGCCCTACGCGCACCAGTACGGTCTGAGCCTGGAGCGAAGGCTGGCCCGCGAGACGACACTCCGGCTGGGATACGTTGGCAGCCGCAGCGTGAAGCTCCTGAACGCCTACATCATGAACCGCGCCGAGCCGCGGCCGGGTGAGCTGCCGACACTGGACACAGTGGACGAGCGGCGTCCCGATCCTCGCTATTTTGAGACGATTCACGTGGTCAACGGAGGGCTGGGGTACTTCAACGCGGGCCAGGTCAGAGTGGAAACCGCGCCCGCGCCGGGACTGCGGGCGGGCATGACCTACACTTTCAGCAAGGCGATTGACGACGGCGTGGATTACACGGGCACGGCGGCCAAGCGCGATCTGACGCGCGGCCGGAGCCAGTGGCAGTACGCCAGTCTGGAGGACAAGCGGGGGTTGAGCAACTTCGACACGCCCCATTCGTTCCTGCTGACGTACTCATGGGAGCTTCCGGCTCCGGCGCCGGCAGGCGGGCGGTGGGGATTCTTGCTGAACGGCTGGCAAGTGGCCGGGGCAGTGCTGGCGAAAACCGGCACGCCGTTCACGCTGTACGTGGGGTCCGACGCGCCCGGGTTCGGCAACGTAGACGGCGGGCCAGGGGACCGGCCGAACATCGTGGATCCGTCGATTCTTGGCGCCACGATTGGGCATCCGGACACCGCCCGGTCCATTCTCCGACGGGACCGCTTCGCCTACATCAGACCGGGCGAGCATCGTGGCTCGGCGCCGCGCAATGGATTTCGCAAGGCCCCGATCCGCAACTGGAACGCGTCGGTGAGCAAGGTTTGGGCGCTGGGGGGGAACCACGAGCGGGCGGTAATGTTCCGGGCCGAAGTCTATAACCTGACCAATACGCCCCAATTCGACGAGCCGCAGCGGAATCTGAGTTCGCCGTCGTTCGGCCAAATCACTAACACGCTGAATGACGGGCGGATTTTCCAGCTCGGGCTGCGGCTATTGCTGTAGCGGAGCGGTGAGTCTGCGATCACGGCCCGGGGCAGCTCAGTTGCTGTGAACGACTCTCAGAGCGGCCGGCGGCTCGGGCCGGGCGAGCACGTCTTCGAAGCCGTCGGGGAGATCACCGGTATCGGGCCGCAGGTATTTCCAGTGGTTGGGCCGGATGGTGGCGAGCAGCTCCTTGCGGCTTTTTATTTTGAGGGGCTTGCCGATGTAGATCTTGCCCATGCGGTTCATGAGCCACTCGGGCAGGGCGCTGGCGAACATGAGGATAGGCCAGGTGAAGTTCGGCCCATTGACGCGGCGGAGCTTGTAGAGCCAGAAGAAGATCGCTCCGAGGCGCCAGACGGTGGGCCCCCACCAACTGTACTGGCCGGGCCGGAGGTTCATCTTCCAGCACTTCATCATCAGTTGCCACTGCAAGGGCGTCAGGTCGCGGGTTTCGGTGACGCCCTTCTTGTGTTCCATCCGGGTGTCATGCAGCGGGGTGAAGATGGAGGGGACGAGGAAGGCGAACAGGCCCCGGCGTTCGATCTCGTAGACCAGATCGAGCGTAGCCATGACATCCTCGTCGGTCTCGCCGGGGTTGCCGATCATAAGGGTCATCACCGGAAACCAGTTGTTCCGGTTCAACACTGTGAGGCCCTGAATCACGACGCTGGGCCAATCATCGATGCTGAACGGGACGGCCTTGCCGGGCATGATGGCGCGGGCCATGCGGACCGAACCGGTCTCGAGCCCGATCAGGGGACTGAGGATCTTTTTCCTGGGGTGGGTGCTGTGGGTCGGCAGGTGAAGGGGGCTCTTGTCGAGCAGGATGGCGGAGAGCCTCTGGATGAGCACCGGGTCGACGACGGCGGGAGCGATGGTGGCGTGGCTGAGCACGTGGTGCTCGACGCCGGGGGTGTTGACGATCTCGGAATAGAGATCGGTCAGGGCTTCGCGGTTGGGGAAATAGAACGGCACGCCGGTGCGCACCTGGCCCCAAATGAACATGTCCTCGGTGGCGAGCGAGATGAGCTTATTGCCCTGGCGAGCGTTGGCGCGGACGGCGCGCATGATCTTGTCTTTGGGGATGTCGAGTTGCGGGCTCAGATCGGGGACACAGAAGTTGCAGCGGCGGCCGCACCCCGTGGTCATCTCGACGACGCCAAAGGTAGTCCGTTTTTCCGGGATCAGGATGGCGTCCCGGTGTTTGGGATGGGCAGCCTTGAGGGTCCGCGGGATAGGCTTTCCTTGGATGGCTTGGCGGACGAGATCCATGGTGTCGGGCGACTCGCTGCGGCCTTCGACGACACAGTCGACGCCGAGCTCGTCCATGCTGTTGGTCTCGGTGATTTGCCAGCCTCCGGAACCGCCGACAATGACCTTGAAATTCGACCGGTAGGGGTTCCGCTTGATCCGCTCGAAAAGCTGGCGGGCGTAGTGAGAATTGATCGGCTCCTTCGAGGAGCCGAACACGGAGGCATAGACGCCCGCGGCGAAGGTGACGCCGAGCGGGTTGTGGGTGGAGACCGCGACGACCTTGGTTCGGGGGCCGATGAACTTCTCCAGGTCGTCCGGGTAACAGGCGGCGATTTCCTCCGGGGGGTACTCGCCGAGCAGCGAGGCTTCCAGCGTGCGGACGCCCGCGGGCATCCAGCGCGCGGCGCCGTCGGCATCGCGGTCCAGGTTTTTCCAGTTAGGGTATTTCGAATTTATGATGCTCTCAAGCCGCTTCGGGAGCGAGGCGAGAGCCATCTGGATGAAATAGCCGGCGTGATCGACCGTCTCGGTGAGCGGGGCCGTCAGCACGATCAACTTGCCGCCGGTGGATGGCTGGTCCACCGGAGCCCGACTTTCCAGCGTTGCATTTGGCGATAATTTTCCGTTTGTGCTCATATATGTCTCTCCCGACGGTTCTTCTCGAATGCTGCAACGCGCCGGAGGCCTCCCCCAGATTTGAAGGCCAATGAAGAGATTATATATGCACCGGCCGCGCGGCGGGGTTTCGATCCCGCCGCAAGGCGTTCTATCAGGGCCGGCCGGGGGCCGTTTCCTTGAGCAGGATCTCCAATTCGGCGACCGCTTCCAGATCCCCGGGCGGCCCGTCGCGCGCTTAACCTCGATCAGGCGTTTCACGCCGAGGCAGCAAAAGGGAACCCCAACGACTGAGACGCGGAACGAGCGCCGCAGAAGTTCCTCGTAGCGGCCGTCGACGGCTACCTCACCGAACAGGTCCAGGGGCACGAGGGCCGCGGCGAGGGTGCCATTCACGCCCCTGGAGATCGTGGCCGCATCGAGCCGGAACGGGAGATTGGCTGGGCCCGCGCCGGTACGGATTGTGAGGGGCCAGGCAAGCAGCCAACCGCCCGATGTGCTCCGGGGTCCGGCGGTACACGATGTCGAGGTCGGCGGTCAGCCTGGCGGACCCGGGAATTGTAGCAGCCCCGCCTTCAATCCCAATGAACTCGACCTCGTGGCCGGCAGCCGGATCAGCTCCTCAAGGCAGATGATCCGCCGCCCCCCGGCCGGCCCCTTGCAGTTCTGCGGCAAAGCGCTGGAGGCGGCAAAGCTTCATCCGGCGCTGCTCGAGGGTGAGCTTGAGGTTCTCTCGAAGCAGGGAGCGATCGCTGTCCCGTTTGTAGGCTTCAATGACTGGATCGGGTTCCGATGCGCGGCCGGCGGCGCCGCTTGCCACCGAACTGAGGTGTTTTTCAGAGGCCATCCACAGGCACCTGCGATCCGTCTAGCCTCCCGGTCAGAAGAGCGGCAATGCCTCCTGGAGGCGGCCGGGCAAACCGGACAAACTGGTAGCATTTCGGTGTATACTGCTACTACGCGAGGCTGTAAAAAGGAGATTGCGGTGAGGAAGTCGACAGTCGGCCCAATGGGGCTGAGCCTCTTGGCGGTTGCGGTTGTGGCAGCCGTGGCGAACGCAGCCGACTGGCCGCAGTTCCGCGGGCCAAACCGCGACGGCATCTCGAAGGAGACGGGCCTGCTGCGCAAGTGGCCGGCCGGCGGGCCGAGAGTTGTATGGTCGGTTCCGGTGGCCCAGGGCTACGCGGGGGCGGCGATTGTTGCGGGGCGCGTCTACCACCACGACTACGACGAAAAGCTGGATGAATGGCGAGTTTACTGCCGGTCGCTGAGCGACGGCAAACTGGTCTGGAGCTTCGCTGAACGCCGCAATATCCGGCCCAACCACGGAATTACGCGTACGGTGCCGGCAGTGGACGGCAAGTACGTCTTTTCGCTCGACCCGAAGTGCGTTCTGCATGCACTGGATGCGCAGACGGGCAAGGAGATTTGGCGCAAGAACCTGGTGAGCGAATACAAGACGATGATCCCGCCGTGGTACAACGGGCAGTGCCCGTTGATGGAGGAGGACCGGATTATCATCGCCACGGGCGGTGAGGCGATCCTGGTCGCCCTGGACAAGGCGACAGGCAGAGAGATCTGGCGCACTCCGAATCCGGACCAGCTGCTGCTGTCGCACGCCTCGGTCATGCCGGCGGTGCTCGGGGGCGTCAAGCAGTACCTTTATGGCACGCTCAACGGGCCGCTTGGGGTGTCGGCCAAAGACGGGAAGCTGCTGTGGGCGTTCCCGCGCAAGTTCAATGTGGCGGTGGCACCGTCCCCGCTGGCGGTGGACGGAGAGCGGGTCTTCATGACGGCAAGTTACGACGCCGGAAGCGTGATGGTGCGGGTGCGGCCCAACGGCAACACGTTCCGGGCCGAGACCGTCTTCGACATGAAGAACAACGAGTGGAACTCCGAAGTCCACACCCCGATTGTGTTCCGAGGGCACATGTTCGCCGTCGGCAAGAAGCGCCGGGGTTTGTTCACATGCCTGAGCTTGGACGGCAAGACGGTTTGGGACAGCGACGGCAAGGCGGCCTTCGACCTGGGCAGCTTCCTGCTTGCCGACGGGATGTTTTTCATCCTGGAAGGCAGGACCGGGGTGCTGCGGCTGATCGAGGCGACCACCGCCGGATACAAAGAGCTGGCCAGCGCTCAGGTTCTCAACGGCCCGGACGTGTGGGCCCCGATGGCGTTGTCCGACGGCAAGCTCGTGGTGCGGGACATGACGAAAATGGTTTGCCTGGACGTGCGCGGCCGGTAAATGGCTCTCAGAGGGGGTGTTGCGGTGCAATATCGTCAGGTTCAGGTGATCGGGGGCAGGGGCGCCGGAGCGGACCGCTTTGCCGGCGCGCTCCGCGGCCTCGCGACTGACCCCGAAGATAACCTTTACGCGGCCGGCGATTCGGAGGTCAAAGTTTTCGACCGGGGCGGCACGCTGCGTCGCCGGTGGAGCACGTCCGCTCCGGCCTTCTCGGTGACCGTTGCGGCCGACGGGACGGTGTACGCCGGCGGGCCCGGACAGGTGGAAATGTTTGACCCGCGCGGCCGACTGCTGAACGCATGGCGGGACCCCGAGCGGCTGGGGCTGGTGACCGCGATCGGGTTCACGGGTGACACGGTGCTGATCGGCGAGGCCAAGGACCGCTGCATCCGCCGCTATGACCGCCATGGGCGGTTCCTTCACAACATCGGCAAGGACAACCGGATGAAGGGTTTCCTGATTCCGAACGGCATCGTAGATTTCGGCGTGGACGCCGAAGGCATCATCCACGCGGCGAATCCAGGGAAGCACCGGGTGGAACGTTACACTCCGGACGGGGAATTGCTCGGACACATTGGGCGCTTTGATGGCCTCGATCCGGCCGGCTTCTCCGGCTGCTGCAACCCGACCAACGTGGCCGTGGCGGGTCGCGACCGCCTGTACGTCACCGAGAAGGCCGGGCCTCGCGCCAAGGTTTACGATTTCGGCGGGACGCTGCTGTCGGTGATCGCTACGGACGTCTTTGACCCGAACTGTAAGAACATGGACATCGCGGTCGATTCGCGCGGCCGCGTCTACGTCGCTGACACCGTAAAGCTGGCAGTACTGGTCTTTGAGGCCGCGGGTGGGTAAGGAGCAGGAAGATGGGCGAGGATGTGAGCAGGCGCGATGTGCTGGGCAAAGCGGTCCGCGGGGCCGTTCTGGCCGGGATGGCCGGTGCGGCGGCTCACTTGGTCAAGAAGGCGGAGGGGCAGCTCGTCTGGCAAGTTGACGCGTCGAAATGTATCAACAGCCGGCTGGGAGACGTGGACAGCGAGGTGTGCGGCCTCTGCACGACTGAGTGCGTCGTGTCGCAATCGGCGGTTCGGGCCGTCAACAACTTCGCCGAGTGCGGGCGGTGCTACATCTGCCCCGCTTATTTCAACGTGAAGAGCGCGGTGGACGAGAGGGGGCTTCCGAGCGAGAAGCTTTGCCCGCGCGATGCGATCGAGCGCAAGCCGATCGGCGAGGTCGATCCCTACGACCCGGCAAACAACTTCTACGAATACATCATTGATGAGGAGAAATGCGACGGCTGCGGGAAATGCGTCATGGGATGCAAGGAGCCGCTGGGCTTGGGGTCGATCCGCCTGATGGTGCGCCATGATCTGTGTGTGAACTGCAACCGCTGCGCGATCTCGACTGCCTGCCCGAAAGACGCCCTGGTGCAACTGCCGGTCGAACGGGCGCTGGAGTGGCTGAAGCTGCGGCTGCCGGCGTAAGTCCACTCGCATGACGGCGCCGCACGCTCCCCTTCGGACTCCGGGCCGGCGCATTGTGGCACTGATCGGGGCGTGGCTGCTGTTGGGGCCGGCGTTCGCCGATCGCGGACGTGGGCAGGCGATTCAGTACGAGCGGCCCGTCGAGACCGCACCCCAGGAAGAGGACATCGGGGGCGGCTATGTGACACCTGAGGTGCAGAAGCCGCAGCCGAGGGCTTACTGGCACGAGGTCCTGGACGTCGTGCTGCTGGCGGCGGCGCTGGGCATCGCCGTTTGGCTCGTGGTTTGGCGGCGGAGCCGGAAGTGGGTGGTCGTGCTGACGGTGGGATGCCTGGCGTACTTCGGGTTTTACAGAAAAGGGTGCGTGTGTCCGATCGGTTCGATTCAGAACGTAGTGGTGGCCCTGACGGATCCCGCGTACGCCATCCCCATTGTGGTCACCGCGGTCTTCTTTCTGCCGTTGCTGGTGGCGGTGTTCTTCGGCCGAGCCTTCTGCGGGGGCGTATGCCCGCTGGGCGCGATCCAGGAACTGGTGCTGCTGAAGCCCGTCCCGGTCCCACGGCGGCTGGACCAGGCGCTGGGTCTGTTGAAGTACGTCTATCTGGGTCTGGCGGTTTGGTTTGCGGTTCAGCCGGCGGGCTTGCGGGACTTTGTGATCTGCCGGTTCGACCCGTTTGTGAGTTTCTTCCGCCGGGACGGTTTCGCCCACATGCTGGCCACCGGTGGGGGCTTCCTGCTGTTGGGGATGTTTGTCGGGCGGCCGTACTGCCGCTATTTGTGTCCTTATGGGGGCTTGCTGGCCTGGTGTTCGCGGCTGGCAAAACGAGGGGTGACCATCACGCCGGATAGAGAACTGGACTGCGGCCTGTGCGCGGAAGCCTGCCCGTACGGCGCTATCGAGAAGATGCGGGCGGTTCGGAAGGACTGCCTGTACTGCGCGCGCTGCTACGCCTACTGCCCGCGTCAGGGGCCGGTCGCAACAACGAAGCTCGTGAGCCTGTCGGATCGCGGATGAGCAAGGAGAGGCAGCGACGGTATGCGCGGGTATTGGCGGCGGCGGCGGGCCTGGTGGTGCTGGTGTGCGTCACCGTTCTGGTTGTCGACTACCTGGCGGCCCGCGCCCGCGTGCCGGAGGAGGAACAACGCATCCTGGCCTTGCAGGGGCGCGTGCGGGAAGACGCTTCGGCGGCGCCGGAGCTGGCCGCCGAGCACGCGCGGATTACGGAAGCGAGGCGGGCGCGGAAGGCCAGAGGGAACTTCCTGGCGATCGTGCTGATCGCCGCGGGGGCGGGATTCATCAGCAGCTCGAAATGGCTGGTATCCCTGAACGGGCGCCGGCCGGTGGCGCTGAGCAAGCTCGTCCAGCTCCAGGCGCCGCGGCCGGCGGTCCCGGCGCCCGCGCCGTTGAAGGCGCGCGCCGGGACCCAGGCCGGCGCCGGAATCGACCTCGAGTTCGTGGCTGAGATTGTAGAGAAGGAGGGCACGAGCCGGGAGGCGGCGGTCCCCATCTTGCAAGCGATTCAATCGCACTACGGCTATCTCCCGGATGAAGCCTTAAGGCGGGTCTGCGAGCTGACCGAGATCACGCCCGCGCAGATAGCAGGCACGTCATCATTTTACGCGCGGTTCCGGCGCTCACCGGTTGGCAGGCATATCATCCGGGTCTGCCACGGGACGGCATGCCACGTCGCGGGGGCCCGGCAAATCACCGATGAGCTGCGGCGGCAACTGGGGATCGCCGAGAACGAGGACACCGATCCGGCGCGGATGTGCACGGTGGATGAGGTGGCTTGTCTGGGGTGTTGCTCACTGGCGCCGGTGCTGATGGTGGACGATCACACGGCCGGACGGCTGACGCCGTCCGGGGCCCGCGGCGTGATCGAACTTGTGAGACAGCAGGAGCCGGCATGAGCGGCGATGGCATCGAGATCCGGATTGGTCTGGGCTCGTGCGGCGTGGCGAGCGGGGGTGAGCCGGTGCGAGCGGCCCTGGAAGAGGCGGCGCGCGAGGCGGGGGTCGAGGGCATCGTCGAGGCGGTCGGCTGCA
>FWPU01001598.1_pt1 | contig 67560 bp, 60 predicted proteins | sample 2228361 | NCBI WGS metagenome assembly FWPU01 (sample SAMEA103939777, study PRJEB20133) | metagenome
CCCCAGGAGTGTTCTTTCTTCACCGCAACTCTCACAGCGGGCGAATACTTCTCCGCTTAGGCGGATTCCGCACCGCGCCGCTGGCAGCGCACCGCACAAGCAAAGCGCCCAAGTCGGCAAAACCTCCCCACTACTGTCGGCACCGGAGCCGGGACTGACTGCGCGGCCGCACCATTCTTCCGAGGGCACCGGCCACGGGAAGATGCTGCTACTCCCTGTAAACCCAAGCGCCGACAAGTGTGCCGATCGGCGCTTCGAAAAACCCCCACACCACCGGCACCCAAGCTAGTTTCGGAGTAATCAGCTCGCCGAAGCCGGCTCCGAGATACACACCCGACCACAGGTGCGCGAGCAGCCAGACAGCAAGTCCGGCGCAAATGGCCGTCTTCGGCCCCGGGCCGAAGCGCGGACGAATCGCCGCGTACAGCCAAACCGAAGCGATCCCGAGCACAAAAGTCATGATGACCAGCAGGGAGAGCTTGGCGGGGTCGCCCTCGGTGGAGACACCACGCCGCTCGAGCAGCGCCGCCGTATCTTGCCCCAGCACTCCGGCGTGCAGTGCGGCCTCCCCGATGTTCATCACCAAGCCCGCCAGCAGCCCGCCCAGAATTACCCGGCCCCATCTGATTTTTCCCATCTACGCCTCCCGAACCTGAGGTCCCCGCCTGCCGTGCTGCGGGGGTCGTGCCGTCGGACTCATTGCCGCGGCTGAGCTTCGGCGGTCCTGCCGCTCGTCTGCAGCCGGTCGAAATAATCGCGCAGCATGCCCACTGAGGCGTCGAACGGCGCGATCGAGCCATGCGCCCGAGTCTGCATCACCGCGCCCTCCATCACCGTCAGAACAAATATGGCCAGCGCTTCAGCGTCGGTCTCAGGCGGGAGCCGGTCGGCGGCGTCTTCGATGCACCGCTGAATGGCTTCACGCCAGCCGCGAAAATTTTCGGCGATTTTCTCCCGAGCCGACGGTAAGTGGTCGCTGAGCTCCAGCGCCAGATTCCCGATGGGACACCCGCCGGTGAAGTGCGTAAACAGCAGGCTCTTCCGGTAGCCTTCCAGCACGCCGAAGATGCGCTCGATAGGATCCTTCGTGCTGGCAAACACCGGCTCGATGACCACCGGCCAGAGCATCTGCCTGTATTTTTCGAGTACAGCGAGCAGCAATTCCTCCTTGCTTTGAAAATAGTAGTAGAGGCTCCCGCTGTTCACACCCGCCTTGTCGAGGATTTCGGCCACGCTGGTAGCCTCATATCCTTGTAAATAAAAGAGTTCCATAGCGGCCAGGATGAGGCGGTCGCGAGTAGAGGGAGCTGTGTCAGTCTTAGGCATCTTAGTTGAATGTTTACTCAAATACTCTACAAGGCGGTTTTTGTCAAGCAAATTCCTCTCCGGCCGCTGTCCGTTCGTCGCTGGCCGGCGGGCCGACAAGGTCCGGCCGCGCAAGCCAAGCCCTGCGCGACGGCCAATTGCGAGCCCACGCAGGGCGGAGCTTCAATTCCATCGAGCGACCCGCCACCGTGAGGGCTTGGGCAGCATGAGATTCGCCCCTATGCGAAGCCCGAGCGCGGCAAGACATATGCTGCGCACTCTCGGTCCAGACGGTTTTCGGATTGCGCTGAGTTCGGGCCAGGAACGACGCCGGTGGTCAGTTTGTTGCCATCGCTGGCAGGGGCGATGGCATCTTAACGGATGGCCGGTGCTTCGCCGTCAGGAAACGACCGCGGTGGAATTCTTTGACGCGCTAGGACGGCTGAGGCATAATGGGTAATTCGCACCATGCGGAAGACTCTCTCAGCAGTGGCGGCACTGGCGCTGTTGCCGTTGTGTTCGACGACGGCTCAGCAGCAGGCCCCCTCGCCCCCCGCGAGTCCAACCGCCGCGGCCACAGATTCCGACAAGCACGCCGAGAGCTACTATCACTTCGCCATGGGCCACACCTACGAGGAGCTGTTTGAGTCCACGGCCCGCTCCGAATACGCCAATCTGGCCGTCGAGCACTTCAAGAAGGCTTACGAGCTGGACCCGAATTCCTCGGTCATTGGCGAACGGCTGGCGGAAATCTACGCGAAGACACAGCGCATCCGCGACGCGGTGCTGGAGGCGCAGGAAGTGATCCGCCGCGACCCGGACAACCTGCCGGCGCGGCGGCTGCTGGCGCGAATCTACCTGCGCAGTTTGGGTAGCTGGTCGGCGGCCGAGCGGCAAAAGGAAATTGTGAGCCGTGCCATCGAGCAGTACCAGGAGATCCTGCGCATTGATCCGTCCGACGCCGATTCCGCGCTGTGGCTGGCGCGGCTGTATCGCTCGCAGAACGAGCATGAAAAGGCGGAAGCGGTTCTCCGCCAGTTGCTCGAGCGCGAACCGCGCCATGAGCGGGCGCTTGAGCACTACGCGCAATTGTTGCTCGATCTCGGCCGCCCGCAGCAAGCCATCGAGCGACTGCGCGTCGCAGCGGCTGAGTCCGGCTCGCCCTCGCTGCTCGGGCTGCTCGGCGACGCCTACGCGCAGACCGGGGATTATGAACACGCCGAGCAGGCGTTTCGCGAAGCCCTGGTTCTCGGACCAGGGTCGGCTTCGTTGCGCCGGGGTCTGGCACGCGCCCTGATGTCACTGCAGAAATCGAACGAAGCGCTCGAACAGTTCCTCCGCCTCACCGAAATCGAACCCGACAATCCCGAAAACCACCTCCGCGCCGCGCAGATCTATCGCGAGCAGAACAAGCTCGACGAGGCCGAACAGCACCTGCTCCGGGCGCGCGAACGCGCTCCGGGCAACCTGGAAGTTATCTACAACGAAGCGCTGCTGTACGAAGCGCAGGGCCGTTTCGACGATGCCATTCGCGTGCTGGCCGACACGGTGGCCGCGCTGAAATTGCAGCGCGAGCAGGAAAACGTCCGCCGCACCCTGGCCGTGCTTTACGAGCAGCTTGGCCGGCTCTATCGCGAAACGGAGCAGTACCCGGCGGCCGTCGCCACGTTTAGAGAACTCGAGGCCCTGGGCGGTGATGAAGAAAAACGCGCTCTGCTGTTGATTGCTGATACTCTTCGCATGGCCAAGAACATCCGCCTTGCGCTCTCAGAGTCCGCCAAGGCGATGCAGAAGTTTCCCGAAGACCCGAGCGTCGTCAGCAATCACGCACTGCTGCTGGGTGAAAACGGGCAGGTCGAGGAAGGCGCCAAGACGCTTCGCGGGCTGCTCGGCCGCGCGGGGGACGACCGCAGCGTTTATCTGACCCTGGCACAGGTGTACGAACGCGGCCGCGCCTATCCGGAAGCGGAAAGGGCTGCGCATCAGGCGGAATCACTTTCCCAGACCCCCGCGGAGCGTGAAATCGCCTGGTTCCTGCTGGGGGCCATCTACGAGCGGCAAGGCAAATTCGACCTGGCCGAAAAGGAATTTCAGAAGGTTCTGGCCGTGAATCCGCGGCACGCCCCGGCGCTGAACTACTACGGCTACATGCTCGCCGAACGCGGCATACGGCTTGACGAGGCTGTCGCTCTGGTTCAGCGCGCCCTGAACGAGGACCCGCACAACGGTGCCTATCTCGACAGCCTGGGCTGGGCCTACTACAAGCAAAACCGCTTGGAAGAAGCGGAATCCTATCTGCGCCGGGCCGTCGCACGCGCCTCGCACGACCCGACCATTCTCGAGCATCTAGGCGACCTGTATTTCAAGACCGGACGGAATGAACAAGCCGCCGTTCACTGGGAAAAGGCTCTGGCCGCATGGCAGCGTGCGCTGCCTTCGGAAATCGAAACCGACAAGATTGCCGCGCTCGAACGGAAACTGGCCGACGTGAAACGCCAGCTCGCCCAAAAGTCCGCGGAGCAGGTCCGCCCGCGCTGACCGCCGCCGCATGGGCTTCCTTCGCCTGCGCTGCTATGCCAAAGTCAACCTGCGGCTGCACGTCCTCGGCCGGCGGCCCGACGGCTACCACGAACTCCGTACAATCTTTCAGACCATTTCCCTGCACGACGACCTCGAGCTCGAGTTGCGCGGCTATCCGGGCGTGCTGGTCGAATGCGACGAACCTTCGCTTCCACTGGGCCGCGAAAACCTGGTCTGGCGCGCGCTGGCGCAGTTGCAACGCGAGCTCGGCTTGAAGGCCGGAGTGCACGCACGGCTGCGCAAACGCATCCCTGTGGGAGGGGGTCTGGGCGGGGGCTCAAGCGATGCAGCGGCGGCCATCATCGGCCTGCTGCGGCTTTCCAAACGCACACTCCCACGTGCCCGGCTGCTGGAATTCGCCAGTGCACTCGGTGCCGACGTGCCCTTCTTCCTGCTGGGCGGAACGGCGCTGGGCGCCGGCCGCGGTGATGAAATCTATCCGCTTCCCGATGCCGCCCGCCTCACCCTGCTGGTGGTCTCTCCCCGCGGCGTGGCGGTGAGCACACGCGAGGCCTACGGCTGGTTTGCCTCCCGGTTGACAAAGCGGCGCACCGCCCCTAGACTATGGAATTTCTGTGCTCTGTGCTGGAGCCCCTGGGACGGCGCACTCGCCAACGATTTTGAAGCCGTCGTCTTCAACCGGCATCCCCGGCTGAGAGAGCTCAAGCGGGAACTGCTCCGGCTAGGAGCCGCAGAAGCCGCGCTGGCGGGTAGCGGGTCGGCGGTGTTCGGAATCTTCCCCAACCCAGCGCAGGCGCGCCGAGCCGCACAAGGTTTTCCGGAAGACCGGGTCTTTCTCGCCGAAACCGTTGCGCGGGAAACGTATCGCCGGGCTCTGGGACTGCGCCGGCTCCTCTGAGGTCGCTATTGTTCGACGACAAATTCAAAATTTTCAGCGGCAGCGCCAACGAAAAACTGGCCGACGACATCTGCCGCTTTCTGAGCGTGTCGCGCGGCAAGAGCGTGCTGCGCAAGTTCAGCGACGGGGAGATTTATTTCCAGATCCTGGAAAACGTCCGCGGCGCAGACGTCTTCGTCGTGCAGCCCTGTTCCCATCCGGTGGATCTCCACCTGATGGAACTTTTGCTGATGATTGACGCCTTCAAGCGCGCCTCGGCCTGGCGCATCACCGCGGTGATTCCTTACTACTGCTACGCGCGCCAGGATCGCAAAGATAAGCCGCGGGTGCCCATTTCCGCCAAGCTCGTGGCCGATCTGTTGGAGACGGCCGGAGCGAGCCGCGCGCTGACGCTCGACCTGCACGCGCCGCAAATTCAGGGCTACTTCAACGTGCCGGTGGACCACCTGTTCGCCGCGCCGGTGCTGGTCGAGCATTTCAAGAAGCTGAAGCTCGGGCAGTTAACCGTGGTTTCACCGGATGCCGGCGGGGTCGAGCGCGCTCGCTATTTCGCCAAGAAGATGGATGCGCCGCTGGCCATCGTGGACAAGCGGCGGGTGGACGTGGATGTCAGCGAGGTGATGCACCTGATCGGGGACGTGAAAGGCCGCCCCGCGCTGGTCGTGGACGACATCATTGACACGGCCGGCACGCTGGTGAAGACTGCCGAAGCCCTGCTGCGTGAAGGCGCGACGAAAGTCTATGCCGCCGCTACCCATGCGGTGCTCTCCGGCCCGGCCGTCGAGCGCCTGTGCAGCTCACCCATCGAGCAGGTGGTGGTGACCGATTCGATTCCCCTGGCCGATGCCGCCGCCAAGGTGGACAAGATCAAGGTCCTGAGCGTGGCCGAGCTGCTGGCGCGCGGCATTCGCTCGATTCACGAGGAAACGTCTATCAGCGAGCTGTTCATCTAGCGGAATGGTTCCGGGAGATTCACTCAGTCCGTAAGGAAGGAAGTTATGCCGGAATTCATTGTTGAAGCCACGGTTCGTGAACAACTCGGAAAAAACGCGGCGCGGCGCATCCGCAAGACCGGACAGATTCCTGCCGTGCTCTACGGCGGGACTGCAGGGCCGGTGCCGGTGGCGGTGAACACCAAACAGGTGGCCGCGATTCTGCGTTCCGAAGCGGGGCACAACACGATTTTCACGGTCAAGGTCAGCGGTCACGAAGCTGTGAAGGCCATGGTGAAAGACTGGCTGGTGGACCCGGTGAAGGGGAACCTGCTGCATGTGGACCTGCAGCGGGTGGCCATGGACGTGCGCATGCGGGTGAAGATTCCGGTGCACACCTTCGGCGAGCCGGTTGGCGTCAAGGTGCAGGGCGGCATACTGGAAACTGTCACGCGCGAGGTCGAAGTCGAATGCCTGCCCGGCGACATCCCCGATGAAATCCGCGTGGACATCACCGATTTGAGCATCGGCAAGCACCTGCGTGCGGGCGACCTGCCGCTCGACCCGCAGAAGATTAAGCTGGTCACCAATCCGGAGCGGGTGATTGTCCACGTGGTCGCGCTGCGCGCTGAAGAAGAAGCCGCCCCGGCCGAAGAAGCCCTGGCCGCCGAAGCCGCACCGGCCGAACCCGAAGTCATTAAGAAGGGTAAGAAGGAAGCCGAACAGGAAGCAGAAGGCGAAGCCGAAGAACGCGGGAAGGAAAAGAAGGAAAAGGGAGAGAAATAGTTTCCTCCGCGAATTCGCCGGAAAAGGCGCGCGGCTAGGTTTTCGCCGAGGATGGCACACATGCGCAGCGCGGCTCACCCATGGCTGCGGCAGTGGCAGGCCCGGTGACGCGGCCGGCGTGGCTGATCGCCGGCCTGGGCAATCCTGGCCCGGAATACGCCTGGACGCCGCACAATCTTGGCTTCCTGGCGATTGACCGCTTGGCAGAGGAGATCGGCGCGCGGGTCGAACGGCCGGAGGCGAAATCGCTTCTCGGCTTCGGAACTCTGGCCGGGCAACGCGTCGCCCTGGCCAAGCCGCAGACGTACATGAACGCGAGCGGCATGGCCGTGCGCGAGCTGCTCGGCCGGCTGGAGATCGAGCCCGGCCGGATGATTGTCCTGCTGGACGATGTCGCACTGCCCTGGGGCATGCTGCGCATCCGTTCGTCGGGGAGCGCCGGCGGGCACAACGGGCTGGCTTCGATTATCGGCGCGCTGGGCACCAGCGATTTCGTCCGGGTGCGAATGGGGATTCAGCCCGGTCACCCGGTTGGCGACCTGGCCGCTTACGTCCTGCGGCCGATGCGCAAGGCGGAGCTGGAGCAGGCCGCCGAACTGGTTGAGGCTGCTGCCGAAGCCGTCCACGTCATCCTCGCCGAAGGCGTTGGACGCGCCATGGCCCGGTTCAACCGCCGCGCCACGCCGCCGGAGAGCGAAGCGGCTGGTGAGCCGGGTTCCTGAGTCCGGGAAGAAAGTCGAGGAGACATGGAAGAACGCATCTATGACCTGATATTCATCTGCCGGCCGGATACGCCGGAAGAGGAAGTGGACAAGCTTGTCGCACTGCTTGAGCAGACGGCCGCCGAGCGCGGCGGGCGTGTCGAAAAGACCGAGAAGTGGGGCAACCGCAAGCTGGCCTATCGCGTGCAGCGGCTCCGCGAAGGCTACTACGTCTATCAGGTCGTCCACGGCACGCAGGGCAATATGATCCAGGAAATGGAGCGCCGGCTGAAGGTCTCCGACCTGGTCGTCAAGTACCTGACCGTCCGCCTTGACGAGGAACTGAAGCGCCAGCGCAAGCTGACGTACCGGCGCGAACGCCGTGCTGCCCGCCGCTCGCGCAAGTCCAGCTCGGCAGCGGCTTCCGAGCAGGCAGCCAGCTAAAAGATTCGGCACCAGGACAGGAAGGAATCATGGCAGACGAAAACGCACCGCAATTCAGTCAGGAATCCGCCGGCTCGTCTCAGGGCCGGTCGCGTGGCGCCGGCTCGGGGGGAGGAGCGCGCCGCGGCAAACGGCAGTTCTTCCGCAAACGCAAAGTGTGCCGCTTCTGCGTCGAGCGCGTGGACTTCATTGACTACAAGAAGGTCGAAATGCTCCAGCCGTACATCCAGGAGCGCGGCAAAATTCTGCCGCGGCGCATGACCGGCACCTGCTCGCGCCACCAGCGCTGGCTGAAAACCGCCATCAAGCGCGCGCGCAACATTGCCCTGTTGCCCTTCGCCGCAGAGGTCTGAGCCGCTATCGGGAGAGCAAATCATGCAGGTCATCTTGCAGGAAACGATTGAAAAGCTCGGCGCCGCAGGCCAGATTGTGGATGTGGCCAAGGGCTATGCCCGCAACTACCTGCTGCCGCGCAAGCTGGCCATCGAGGCTACGCCAGCGAATCTGAAACGGCTGGAAAAGATCCGCGAGCAGCTCGCGAAAAAAGCGGCGGTGGAAAAAGATGTCGCGCAGAAACTGGCCGAAATGCTGGCCGGCATCACGCTCACCATCGTGCGCAAGGCCGGCGAGAACGATCAGCTATTCGGCTCGGTCACCGCAGCCGACGTCGCCGAAGCGCTCGAAGCCCGGGGCTACCAGGTCGAAAAGCGCAAGGTGCAGCTCGAACAGCCTATCAAGCTCATCGGCGAATACGAAGTGCCGCTGCGCCTGCACCCGGAGATCACCGCCTCTGTCAAGGTCCACGTCACCCGCGAAGAGTAAAGCCTTTCGTGGCGGTGATCCTCCTTGTGGATTTCGGCTTTCACTGCGGCAGGCGCAGCCTTCCCGGCACTGTTGCTGAAGCTTCGCGCCATCTACGGGGGGCAGGCGAATTTTTTGAACCCACTCCTGCAAGCGCGCTCCGACTCCGGCATCGTTTGACCTACATTTCAACGCTGGCAAAAGTTTTCCACGCAAGCGCGCGAATTCCACATTGACGCCCCCGGAACGAGCCAAAACAATGGCGCGTTGTGTTGAACGAAGCACTTCGCAGCGAGAAAGCGCATCTCGCAATCGGCTGTTGGCACTCGCAGTCGGCACAGAGTCCGCTGGCCGCGAACGACGCGGGGGCACAACGCGCTGAACTCGGGCATGAAAACAGGACTTGCCAGACGCCAAACCCTTGGCGAAAATAAGGCGAATTCTTGACGAGTGCTCATGGCCACCCAACCGGTTCTCGAACGCCCGCTGCCTTATAACCTCGACGCGGAGCGCTCCATTCTCGGCGCCATCCTGCTCGACAATCACGTGCTCGATGCGGCCATGGAAAAGCTGCGCCCAGACGACTTCTTTCTCGACCAGCACCGCAAGGTCTATGAGCGCATGGTGGCGCTGCGGGAAGCCGGCGAAGTAATAGATCTAGTCACCCTGACCGAGCAGCTTCGCCGCCGCAGCGAACTGGAGGCGGCCGGCGGCGTGCCGTATCTCTCGCAGCTCATGGATGGAGTGCCGCGGGTCACCCACGTCGAGCATTACGCCCGCATTGTCAAAGAAAAGGCCCTGCTGCGGAACCTGATTCACACCACCCACGCTATTCAGCAGCAGGCGCTCGAAGCCGGCGAAGAAGCCGACGAAATTCTCGACCGCGCTGAGTCTTCCATCTTCCAGCTTGCCGAGGAGCGCGTGCGCGCCGGCTTCGTCGGCGTCAAGGAGCTGGTGCGCGAAAATTTCGACCGGCTGGAAAAAATTTTCACCGAAGGCCGCCGCATCACCGGCCTGGCCACCGGCTACCAGCAGCTCGACAACTTGACCTCGGGCCTTCAGCCTTCCGAGCTGATTGTGCTGGCGGCCCGGCCCTCGATGGGGAAAACCTCGCTGGCGCTGAACATCGCCGAAAACGTCGCGCTCCGCCAGGGCGAACCCGCAGCCATCTTCAGCCTAGAGATGTCCAAGGAATCGCTGCTGCTGCGCCTGCTGGCCTCGCAGGCGCGCATTGACGCGCACAAGTTCCGCACCGGGCACCTGAGCCGGGAGGACTGGCGCCGCATGACCGAATCGCTCACCCGCCTGGCCGACGCCCCGCTCTGGATTGATGACGCCGGCTCCACCACCGTCAGCGAAATGGGCGCCAAGGCCCGCCGCCTGAAGCGCGACAAGGGCATCTCCCTGCTCATCGTGGACTACCTGCAACTGATTACCGCGCGCGGCCGCTTTACCAACCGGAACGAAGAAGTCTCCAGCATCTCGCGCGGCCTGAAAGCTCTGGCCAAGGAGCTGAAGATTCCCGTGGTCGTGCTCAGCCAGCTGACCCGCGCTCCCGAGCGCGAAGATCGCCGCCCGCAGCTTGCCGACCTGCGCGAATCCGGCGCTATCGAACAGGACGCCGACGTGGTCATGTTCATCCACCGCCCGCACCTGTTCAAGCCCGACATGCCCGACGAAGAACGCGCCAAGGCCGAACTCATCATCGCCAAGCAGCGCAACGGCCCCACCGACCGCGTTCACTTCGTTTTCCTCGGCAGCTTCACCCGCTTCGAGGAAGCCGCCCCGGAAGCCTGGGAAGCCTAAAGCGCTTTCCGTAGATATTGCTGCGCAGTTGAGCCTGTGGTTCAATGCGCGAGAACTCCTTCGCCGCGCGCAGACATGGAAGCCCTCCTCTGGCTGCTGGCCGTCTTTTTTGCGCTGATTGTTCCCGCACTTGCCATTGCTGCGCTTGTGCGCGTGCGGGCGCTCTAGCGGCGCCAACAGGAAATCGAAATCGATCCGAAAATTCTTCAGCGGCTCTACGCGCTTGAACAGAAAGTCGCAGCACTGGGAGGCGACGCGGGGGCACAGGCCTCTCCTGCCGGAGAGCCCGCTGCCCCTTCCCGGCAGCCGCCGGTTCCGCCGCCACAGCCGGCTGCACCGCAGGCTGCCGAAGCGCCCCCGTGTCATTCCTCACCGCGGGTACGCTGCAGCCTTCCCCCCTCCCGCCTCGAGGCACGGTCGAAGGCATCCTCGGCGCTCCGCCCCGGGGACAGGCCGCCGAGCGGGACCTGGAAAGTCTGATCGGCGGACGCCTGCTGAACCGCATCGGCATCGCCGCCCTGCTGCTGGGCGCAGCGTTTTTCCTGAAGTTCGCCTACGACAACCGCTGGATCGGCCCGGCCGGTCAGGTGGCCATCATGCTGGTGTGCGGCACCGTGCTGCTGACCTACAGCCAGTGGTTGCTGCGGCGCGGCTACCCGTACTTTTCCGAAGGCATCGCCGGCCTGGGTGGCGCGGTGCTTTACATGTCGCTCTACTTCGGCTGGAGCTACCACAAGCTGTTCGCTTCCGGGGTCGCCTTCACCGGAATGATTCCGATTACCATTACGCTGCTGGCCATCGCCGTGGGGCGCGATTCTCAGCGCATCGCGGTGATTGCGCTGCTCGGCGGCTTCGCCACGCCGATGCTGGCCAGCACCGGACGCGATCAGCAGCTCGCCCTGTTCAGCTATCTGGCTGTGCTTGATGCCGGCCTAGTGGCGCTGGGCTGGCTGCGACGCTGGCGCAGCCTCGAGTGGCTGGCCTTTGCCGCTACGCAGATCTATTTCTGGGGCTGGTACGGCGAATTTTACACCGGCGAAAAGCTGTTTCGCACGGCGGCGTTTGCCACTTTCTCTTTCCTGATTTTCACCACGATTCCGTTTATCCGCGCGCGGCGCGAGCGGCGATTCACCGGCGACCAGCTTCTGCTTGTCCTGGCCAACGCGTTCATGTTTCTGATCGCGCTGCGGCAGATGATGTGGCCCGAGCACCGCTGGATACTGACACTGGCGGTGCTGGCGCTTTCGGCGCTGCACCTGGCGATCAGCCGGCTCAGTCCCTTAGGGGAGGCCGGAAAGCCTTCGCCGGTGCGCATTCTGTATGCCGGCCTGGCGCTTACGTTCGCCACGCTGGCCATCCCCATCCGCCTCGAAGGCAGATGGATCACGCTGGCCTGGGCCATCGAAGGCGCGGTGCTCACCTGGAGCGGCTTCCGCATCCGGCTGTGGCTGCTGCGCGCGGCCGGGCTGATTCTGTTCGGCATTGTCGCCTTCCGACTGTTGGTACTCCCGATTCCGGCAGATACATTTCTGCTGAACGCGCGCTTCCTGACCTGGCTGGTCTGTGCCGGATGCTTTGCCGCGGCGGCTTACATTGCGCGGCAGGAGCGTGCGCAGTCAGAAGCTCGCGAGCACGCGCTCTACGCCGCGGTGGCCGTTGTAGCCAACCTGCTGCTATTGTGGACGCTGTCGCAGGAAGTCTGGGAGGTGTTCGGCCGTATGCGCGCGCCGCTCGAGATGGCACCGCGGCAGGCGCAGCGGATGATGCTCTTGCTGCTGTGGGCGCTGTACGCCACTACGCTGATTTTGCTAGGCGTGAAGCGCGAATCGGCCCTGCTGCGCTGGCAGGCGCTGGTGGTGTTCGGGCTGACTGTCGCCAAGGTTTTCACCTACGACCTTTCCTACCTGAGCCGCGGCTACCGGATACTTTCCTTTCTGGTGCTCGGTGTAGTGCTTTTGGTGGCGTCGTTCCTGTACACGCGGCGGCTGCGACAGCGCAAAGAAGCGAACGGCGCATCCAGCGCGGAGCTGTGATTCTGCCGCTTGCTACGCTGTCGGCGCTCGGTGACTTTGCCGAGGAATGCCAGCGGAAATGGCCGGAGATGAGCTGCGCCGTTCGGGTCTCGCCGGGCGCGCCGACCAGCGGCCATGGGTCGAACGTCACCACTTTGTGCTTCGGTCCCCGCCAGGCCTTGCGGCGGTGGTGGGCGGCTACCTTGCCATCCGCGCCCTCCTCACCGAGTAAATCCGCCTGTCCGCTGAACTGACACGGCTTGTGCCCGCGCAGCCACACCCGCGTGCCGCCAGCCAGCAGTTGCGGCCAACATGCCGCCGAAGTCACCTGATTTCCGTGTGTTTGGCTGCTGCCAGCGGCGGCTGCGCTGGAGGAGCATTTGCACCGCAGCTCCGCGCAGTCCGGCGCAGCCAAGCGCCTCGGTGCGTCGCAAGGGTGGAACTGTTTACTACACGGCGCGCGCATCGCATTTTCGGTATTCTGGTGATTGGAGATTTCGACTACGCTCAGGTGGAGGGTATGGGGCGTCCACCAAGATTCGAAGGCCGGCCGGTCTGGGCGGAGATTTCGCTCGGCGCGATTCAGCACAACTTCCGGCTGATTCGCCGCCATATTGGGCGCGGTCGCAAGATTCTGTCGGTGGTGAAGGGTAACGCCTACGGCCACGGCGCGGTTCCCGTGTCGAAGGCGCTGGCCAGAGCCGGCACGGAATGGTTCGGCGTCACCTGCACGGCCGAAGGCCTGGAGCTGCGCGAAGCGGGCATCCGGCAGCCGATTCTGCTGCTCACGGGCACTTGGCCCGGCGAAGAGCGGCGCATCCTGAAGCACGGGCTAACGCCGGTGGTCACCGCAATCGAGCAACTCCGGTATCTGGAGCGCGCCGCCCGGAAAGCGCGCCGCCCGCTCGACTTCCACCTGAAAGTAGACAGCGGCATGAGCCGCCTGGGCATCGCTGCTGGTGACGCCAGTCGTTTCGTCCGCGCGCTGGCCGATTGTCCGCATCTGCGCCTGACCGGCACAATGACCCATTTCGCCTCCTCGGAAGTTTTCACCGACTCGCAGACCGAAAATCAACTCCGCGTGTTCCACGAATTCCTGGAGCGGCTGCGAGCGGCGCGGGTCAGCCCGGGCATCGTGCACCTGGCCAACAGCGCGGCGATTGCTTCCCGGCCGGACACGTGGGCCGACATGGTGCGCCCCGGCGCGCTGCTCTACGGTTACCATCAGCGTTACGAGCCGCCGGAAAAACTCGCGGAGGTGAATCAGAAGCTCCCGCTCGAAGCCGCGCTGAGCCTGCGCGCGCGGGTGGTGTCCGTGCGCGAGCTGCCGCCGGGCGTCGGCGTCGGCTACAACGCCAAGTTTGTCACCGAGCGCCCTTCGCGCATCGCCGTGATTCCCGCCGGCTACGCTGACGGCCTGGTGCGGCGATTGACCAACGTGGGACGGGTCATCGTGCGCGGCCGCTGCGTGCCGATTGTGGGCATTGTCTCGATGGACCTGACCACGATTGACGTGACCGACGTGCCGGAAGTCTCTGTCGGTGACGTCGTGACCATCTTTGGCCGCGAGGGCGAACTTTCCCGCAGCCCCTTCGACGTGGCCGCCGAAGCCGGTACTGTCACCTCGGACCTGCTCTGCTCGCTGGGCAGCCGGGTGCCCAAGTTTTACCTCCATTAATTCAGCAACATTGGTCGTGCGCGGGTGTGTTATACTGGCCGGGCTTTTTAGGTTTCATTGTTTTTGCCCGGACACTCCGGCCCCCGCGAAGATTCATAGTTGCCGGTGATTCGTAAATCAGGAATTCGCGGTTTTATACGAGGGTTTTATGCCACGGACTTATTCCCGCTCGAGCGGGACACATTCCCCGGCTGACGCTTCTTCCCCGAAATCCGTTGACTTGCACACCCCGGCCGACAGCCAGTTCGGCTCCTGGTGGGACCTGCTGATCGTCCGCGGCGTGTTTGCGGCTACCGCCGTTGCCGCCTGCTACTACTTCCGCCCGTTCGGATTGGAGCCGCTGCTGGCCGCAGCCGTGGGGCTGCTGTTTGCGCTGGCGGTGATCCTGTTCGAGGTTCGCCTGCGACGCGCCAGCCTGAAGCGGCTGATTGGCGCGGCGATCGGCTCGGTGCTGGGCATCCTGGGCGCCTACCTGATGAACCTGGTGCTGGCGCAGACTTCGCTGGAAGTCTCCACCCGGTCGTTCCTGGGCGTGGCGGTGCTGCTGGTGATGTTCTACATCGGGCTGATTGTCGGTGCCAATAAGGGCGACATGCTGAATTTGCAGGCCCTCGGCGGGCTGTTCGGGGCCGAGCGCAGTGCGAAGAAGCTCTACAAAGTGTTCGACACCAGCGTGATTATTGACGGGCGCGTGGCCGACGTCGTGGAAGCGCACTTTGTGGACGGTACGCTACTGATCCCGCAATTCGTTTTGCGCGAGCTGCAACTGGTGGCCGATTCCGCCGACCCGCTGAAACGCCAGCGCGGGCGCCGCGGCCTGGAGGTTCTGCAGCGCATGCAGAACCTGCCCCACGTACAGGTGGAAATTGCGGAAGACGACTTCCCGGCCATTCAGGAAGTGGACCTGAAACTGATCGAGCTGGCCAAGCGCTACGACGCCAAGATCATTACCAACGATTTTAACCTGAACAAAATCGCCACGCTGCAGGGCATCGAGGTGCTGAACGTCAATGCGCTGGCCAACGCGCTGAAGCCGGTCGTGCTGCCGGGCGAAACGATGCGCGTCTTCATCCTCCGTGAAGGCAAAGAGTACAACCAGGGCGTCGCCTACCTAGACGACGGCACCATGGTCGTCGTAGACGGCGCGCGTCGCATGATTAACAGGACCATAGATATCACCGTGACCTCCGTTCACCAGACCACCGCTGGAAAAATGATCTTCGGCCGCTACGACGAACGCGCCGAACAGCAGTCCCGCCAGCCCTCCGGCCCCATCGTCGAAGCCAACGGTCCGCGCAATGAAATCCGCACGAATGAGCACACCCGGCGCAGCCACGAATCTAGCCGCGATGCTTCCGGTGAGCACACCGCTCGCCCGGCTTACCCCGACCGCGAACGCGGTTGAGTCAGCCCGGTTTCCCTGCGGCGCGAGTTGCGCTAGACTTTCCCGCCTCAGATGAGCCTTGTAACCGCCATCGTGCCTGCTGCCGGGCTCGGTACCCGCATGGGCGCCGAGACGCCGAAACAGTTCCTGGAACTCGACGGCGTCCCGCTGGTCGTGTTTACACTCCGGCGGCTGGCCGAATCGCGGCAGATTACGGAGTTGCTGGTGGCCACGCGTGCAGAAGACGTCGCTGCGGTCGAACAGCTCATCGCCAGAGAAAATCTCGGCCGGACGATTCGCGTTGTGCGCGGCGGCGATACACGGCAGGCTTCGGTGGCCGGCGCACTCGAGCAGGTGCCCGCCGGCGCCGAGATTGTGCTCGTGCACGACGCCGTCCGTCCCCTGGTCACCCGCGAGCAGGTCGAGCGCGTCATTGCTGAGGCACGCGTTTGTGGCGCCGCCATCCTCGGCGTCCCGGCCGTGGACACCATTAAGGAAGTCAAGCGCACCAGTCTGCCCGAAGACGCCGCGCTGATTACTGCCACCATTCCGCGCGAGCGCATCGTGCTCGCGCAGACCCCGCAGGCCTTCCATTGTGCCCTGCTTAAAGAAGCCTTCGCCCGGGCGAAAGAAGACGACTTCCTCGGCTCCGACGAAGCCGTGCTCGTAGAACGGCTCGGACGCGAAGTCCACGTCGTGCTCGGCTCAGAACGCAACATCAAAATCACCCGCCCCGCCGACATGGAACTCGCGCGCTTCTACCTCCAACAGGAGCGGGCGGGAAAGTGACTCGCTGCGGCATCGGCTACGACCTGCACCGCCTCGAAGGGGGGCGGAAGCTGATACTCGGCGGCGTCGAGGTGCCGTTCGAAAAAGGTCCGGCGGGCCATTCCGACGGCGACGTGCTGAGCCACGCCATCTGCGACGCGCTGCTCGGCGCCGCGGGTTTGGGCGACATTGGCACGCACTTTCCCGACAGCGACCCGAAGTGGAAAGGCGCCTCGAGCCTGCGCTTCCTCGAACACACGCGCCAACTGCTCACCGAACAGGCACTGCGTATCACGCATATTGACGCTGTCGTGGTGCTTGAACGGCCCAAACTCGGCCCTTTCTTTTCCGCCATGCGGGAAGCCGTGGCGAAGGCACTCGGCATCGCGCCCGAGCAAGTCAGCCTGAAAGCGAAAACTAACGAAGGCACCGGCGCCATCGGCCGCGGTGAGGCCATCGCCGCCCACGCCATCGCTACCCTGGAATCCTGAGCAGCGCAACTCTGCGGCAGCGGCACACGAGCCGTGGCTCGCGCCACAAACCGGTGCGTGGGGTAGAATGCTTTGAGTGCGTGAAGAACCTTTGAATTCCGAAGTCGTTGCGCAGAACGAACAGCGCGCCGCGGGGTCGAATTTCTACTCGGCGGCAGACGTCGCGGCCATTTTACGTGCGCGCGGCTGGCTCGCCGGAGATGCATCACCCGAGATACGGGCCTGGTGCGAGCAGGCGGCCATGCTGCTGGGTCCGCAGGCGGAATCGCGCGAGCGGCTCGAAGAACTGCTCGGCCTGGTGTTTCACTACGACGCCCACGAAGCCCTGGCACAGCCCGAAGCGCCGAGTGTCCTCACGCGGCAGGGCGCGCGCAAAGTGCTCCGCGCGCTGGCCCTCGAGCTGCTTGATGGCCCGCCGGTGGATCCCACGCGGTTGAAAGCGGTCGTGGCCAGGCTCCGCGAGGAGGTGCGCGCCGGCAGCCGCGCGCTGTTTCACCCGCTGCGGCTGGCGCTGGCCGGGCGCGTGGGCGAAGGCGAGCTCGACCGCGTGATACTGCTGCTCGATGCCGCCGCCCAACTGCCCTTCGCGCAGCCCGTCAAGGGCACCCGGCAGCGCATCCTGGAATTCTGCGCGGCCCTCGACTGACCATGAACATCCTGACCGGCATCCATTCCGTGCGCGAAGCCCTGCGAGCCGGCCGGCCGCTCGACCGCATCCTGATTGCGCGCGGTCGGCACGGCGAACGCATCGAGGAAATTGTCCGCCTGGCGCGCGAGCGCGGCGTGCCCGTGCGTTTTGAAGAACGCAGGCAGCTCGACCGCGCCGCCGGAACGCGCGAGCACCAGGGCGCCGTCGCTCTTCCTGCCGCGCAGCGCAGCCTTGCGCTCGAGGACCTGCTACGGCGCGAGCCGCAGGCCGGCTTAATCGTGCTGCTGGACGGCGTGGAGGACCCGCACAACCTGGGCGCGATTATCCGCTCGGCGCTGGCCGCCGGCGCCGACGGCATCGTGATTCCCGAGCGCCGCAGCGCCGGCCTGACCGATGCGGTGGCGCGCGCTTCGGCTGGCGCGGTGACGCATCTGCCTTTGGCGCGGGTGGTAAATCTGGCGCGCGCGCTGGAAGAATTGAAGGAAGCAGGCTACTGGCTCGTGGGCCTTGACGAACGCGCGGAGAGGCCGTACACCGCCGTGGACTTGACCGCGCGCGTCGGACTGGTGCTGGGCAGCGAAGGCAAAGGGCTGCGCGATCTGGTCCGCAAGCGCTGCGACTTCCTGGTCTCGATTCCTACGGCCGGCCCGGTGCGCTCGCTGAACGTCTCCGTGGCCGCTGCCGTCGTCCTGTTCGAAGCCGTCCGCCAGCGAAGCAGGCAGCCAGGGATACGCACCGATTCACACGTTGGAAAACACAGTTGAACCGTAGATCGAGTCCAGGGCCAACGGCACGACCGACAATTTGCCCGCCCGACGCGCGAGTCGTTCCACTTCTCACAGGCGGCTGAAAAAGGCCGCTGGCTTTGCTGGGCGGACTCCCGCCCAGCCGCAAGCGACGTTTTCGCAACTTCCCGCAAGGCCTTCAGCCCGTGCGCGCTGGCCAGAGCCAGCGTTATTTTCAGCATTCTGCCAGCCGCCTGCATCGGTGTTCATTCGCGTGTACCTGGGGTCCGCATCTCCGGCTCGCTAGTCTTCTTGAATTTCAGCGGACCATTTCACTTCGAAGCCCTGCTTGATGCTTTGGTGGACGGGGCAGTAGCGTTCGTGGATGGCGAGCGCGCGGTCGGCTTCGGCGCGCTTGCCGGGCGGAATTTTCAGTTTGTAACGCAGCTCGACGGCCGTGACGCGGATGAGTTTTTCTTCCGCTTCGATGCGGCCCGTGACCTGGGCTTCGAGGTTATCGGCAGTGGGGATTCCGCGCGCTTCCAGCGCGCCGGCCAGCGTGCCGGTCAGTCAACCCGCGAGCGCGGAAATCAGGTGGTCAATCGTGGCCGGCAGCGGCTCGGCCGGCTCGACTTTGTAGTACGAGGCGTAGCCCGCATGCACGCCGAAGCGCAGCGGCTCCGCAAAGCCTTCGATGTGCGCCTCGCGCAGCGGCCGCTGTTTCTGCACGATGCGAATCTTCGCCGTATGCACGACTTCGCCCATCAAGCCCTCCGAAACAGGTCCGCTGCTTTTCCGTCCCTGTTCCTCCGTGGTTACCATATCTTACCTCTGGTACTGCACCAGGGAATATACGTCCACGCCCTTCAGCTTTTCGCGGCCCTTCAGAAACAACAGCTCGACGGCGAAGCCGGCGCCGATGACTTCTCCGCCCAGCTCGCGCACCAGCTTGACCGTGGCCGCGGCGGTGCCGCCGGTAGCGAGCAGATCGTCGCAAATCAGCACCCGCTGGCCCTTCTGGATGGCGTCCTGGTGAATCTCCAGCGCGTCGCTGCCGTATTCGAGATCATAGGTCACCCGCGCCGTCTTCCACGGCAGCTTGTTCGGCTTGCGCACGGGGACGAACCCGGCGCCCAGGCGATAGGCCAGTGCCGGGGCAAAAATAAACCCGCGTGCCTCGACGCCGACGACGATGTCCACCTGGCGGCCGTTGTAGTGTTCCGAGAGCCTGTCAATCAGCGTGCGAAAACCCTGCTTGTCTTTCAGCAGCGTGGTGACGTCGTAGAACAGGATGCCCGGCTTGGGCCAGTCGGGGACTTCGCGGATCAGTTTTTTCAGTTCGTCCATGCACGCTCCTCGGTTTTTTCTGCGACAAATCGGTATTGCTACCAGTCGTGCTCGATGGTAAATCCCTGTGCGTAAGCCGGCTCAACTTTTTCTTCGAGTTCGCGGACTTCGTCCACCGTGGCCATAGCGGGTCCGCGTGTCAACTGCGCCTTGAGCTGCTGTAATCTTTCCGGTGCGCCGATGGCATACACCTCGACGCGGCCGTCGCGCAGATTCTTCACGTAACCGGCCAGGCCCAGCCGGCGGGCTTCCCGTTCGACAAAAAAGCGAAAGCCGACGCCCTGCACCACTCCCGAAACGTAGTATCGCCGGGCCTGGCGAGCTTCGCTCATGGCGACGGGCGATTTTACCAGACCATCCTGGCACCTCGAAGGTTGGCCGCCGGAACGGCCGTGCCGCAGCCAGCCGTGCCTGCGAACCGGTTGACAGATCGCCTGCAATCGCTCAGGATTATCGTTCCTTTTCGCCCCCGCGAAAGGAAAAGGCAGCAGGTTTTCTCCGATCTTCCTGCGCGCCCGAAATTCAAGGAGCTCGAATCAGGTGCTCACTCTCGGAATCATCGCCGGTGTTTTTGCGGCCGGAATTGCATTTGCCAAGCTGCGCGGCCGCAGCAATCAGAAGCCCTTGGTCACCCGTCTGATCGCGAAATAGCTGGTTGTGCCGTTCCTCTCTGGCGGACCCGGCCCCGCTGCGGGGCGCGCGGATTTGTCTCGCCGGAGCGAGTGCTGACAGGAACGCTTCCGGCGTGTCAGAATCGCCAGTGGCATGACCCCGCGTTTCCTTCGCCAGGCCTGCCTGTTCGTCGCGCTTGCTGCGGTCATTTTTCCCGTTGCCTTCCTGCCGGATTCTCGTGGCATGCTCCCGGCGGCAAGCGGAGCACGGGCACCGGTTGCGGTGATCATCCATGGCGGCTATCCTGAGCTGCGCGTGGAGGGGAAGCCGTTCTTTATCCACGCCGCCACGTTTTTTTATTACCGGGTTCCGCGCGACCTGTGGGAGCGCTCGCTCGAACAGCACCGCGCGCTCGGCATCAACACCATTCTCCTGCCGATTCCCTGGAACTGGCACGAACTGCGCCCGGGTGAATTTGATTTCGAAGGCCGCACCAATCCCCGCCGGGACCTTCGCGGCCTGCTAAAGCTCATTACCGAAAAGCGATTCAAGCTGATCGTTCACGTGGGCGCGGCGGTTGACCCCGACTGGCGCCACGGCGGCTTTCCGGACTGGCTGTTCGAGCGCGCGGACGCTGCCACCGCCGCCGCGCGCGATTGGTTTGCGGCCGTCGCGCGAGAGCTGGCTCCTTACGATCCACGCCAGCGGCATCGCCTCCCCCCGCCGCCGAATCAGCCAATCAAGAAGGACTTGCCGGCAGAGATCGAGGCCGCCGGGCCGCTGCTTTTCGTGCAGGCGGGCGGCGCAGTTGCCGGGGACTCGCGGCTCCCGCTGTCGCGCAGCCCGCTCGGTTTCGAAACGATGCGCGGATTCCTGCACCAGGCCGGTCTTGACACGCTGGTGGTAGCCGCAGATGCATCGCCTGACCAGGACCTACTGCCGGCGCCCTTCGCTTCGGGATGGTTCATGCTGCCGCCGGAGTCGCGGCCCGACGCCAAGCTGGCGCGCCACACCCTCACACCGCGTGACCTGACCCGCCTGCTTTTCACCGCCGATCTGGTGAAGGCGCAGGCGGAGCTCGTTCCTTTGCTGACCGCATTTCAGGCCGGGTGGAGCACGCCCGCGAACGAAGCTGCGCCGCCGCCGGGCTTGCCGGCCAACATGCTGCTCAGCTCGCGCCTGCTGTTGGGGCGGGGGTTGAAGGGTATCACTTATTCGCCGTTGCAGGACGGCATGACCCCGCCGGCGTATTCCGTCCCCGGGTTGAACCTGCACTACCGCTGGGACGCGGCGCTCGACGTCAATGCCGCGCCACAGCCGCGCGCCCGCGCCGTGCTGCGCAACGGGCAACTGCTTGAATTGTGGGGCGAGTTCCTGGCGGCCTCGCATCTGCGCGCAGACTTCGGTCTGCTAATTCCTCCGACCGCCGATACTGCCGGCCAGAAAGCGCACGCCGCGCATCAGCGTGTGCTGGAGCAGATTGCGCGCGTGGCACTGCTGGCCGGGCTGACCTGCGAGGTTGTGGAGGTGCAGCGCTTCTCCGCCGATCAGCTCCTGCGCTATCCGCTACTGCTGCTGCCCGTGGCCGAGGCGGAGCGTGTTGCGTTCCCGGCGCCTGTCCAGCAGAAGTTGATTGCATACGTCCGCGGCGGCGGCACGCTGCTGGCGTTTCCCCGCCAGCCGGATGGCGAAGTCCTGGCTGTGCTCTGGCAGAGCGGAGCGGTCGCGGCGGATGCTTCGGGCTCCGCTGACCCCGCCGCCGTCGTGGCCGGCGCGTGGAGTTATGGCCACGGCCGGGCCATGCTTTCAAGCAAGGACTTCTATTCCTGGTCTGACCCCGCCGAAAGCCTTGAGGCGAGTGCCGCTGCGTTCGACGCCGCGTGGGCCGTCGGCGCGCTGCGCCGACTGGTCGCAGCCGCGGGCATTCGTCCGGCGATTCAGCGGAGGGACACGAACCCGCAGACCGCACGGCTGGTTGCCAGCCAACTGGTCAGCAACGCCGGCAGCGCACCGCTCGGCCGCCGCTCGGCCGGGATGGCGCTGGTGAGCGTGACCAACCTGAGCTACGACGAGCCGGTCGAAGAAGTGCTCCAGATTCTGTCGCCGCACTCTTCGGCCCGCGGACAGGACGATCCCTGGATCAAGCTGCCGGTCAGCCTGCCACCGCGCGAATCGCTGCTGCTGCCGGTGCGGTTCCCGCTCTGCATGACCGCATCGCCGGGCGAGCCCTGCACGGATCAAATCGTTGCTGCGGGTGCGGAACTGCTCCGCGCGGAACGAGACGGCAGGAATCTCGAGCTGACCTTTTACGCGCCGGCCAGCACGAAAGTCGTCCTCCGGCTGGCAGCCCAGCCGCGCCGCATCCACATGGAAGACCGCCAACTGGAAGCCTTTTGGGAGCCAGCCGCGCAGCAATTTACGTTCGCATTGCCCCGCGGGGCGTCGCCGGAATTTCTTCGCACCGTGCGCATCCAATTGCGCTACGAGCCTCGCGTGCCGCAAAAGCCGGAAGAGGATCGCAGCGAATCCGACGACTTCACGTTTTCCGTGCTCAATCCCCTGAAACTGCCGTTGGCCGACGACGCTTCGCTGCTCAGCTATCCTCCACTGCTCACCTTTCAGCACGGCGAAGCGAACCCGCTCATCATCGAAGTTCAAAACCGGTCCAGACGGGGCCGCAGCTTCAAAGCAGAAGTCTCGGGCCCAGTTCGGGGGGAGGACGACCTGCTGCTGTGGGGTGAGGGCATCGGCCACCTGCGGCTGAAACTGGAAGCCGGAGCAGACCGGGTGAGCGAAGCGGGCAGAAGCGCCGCAGCCGACGGTGTCCTGGCCGGAGAACTGAAGCTGAGCAGCAGCCGTGAGTGGCGCACGCTGCCCCTGGCCATTGTTCCGCTGGATGCCGAAGGCCGAGCGCGCTACCGCTTTGATTTCGACCGCGACGGTGCCGACGAATGGGTGATGGAAAATGCCGGCCTGCGGCTGATTGCCTCGCCCGCAGCCGGCGGGCGCGTCGTCGCCGTGGTGGACAAACTCACCGGGCTGAGCCTGACGACCGGGGCTGGGATTCTACTGGATCTCCTCGGGCAGCCGGACGCGAAAGTTGGTCCGCCGTCCGACGAGCAGCGGCTCTCCGCGAGCGGATATGGCGCCGCCTGGGAAGGCTCCGGAGAAACCGCCGCGGTGATTTTGCGCCACGAAGCCGGAGCGCAGCCGACGGGCGGAGTGACTGTCGAAAAGCGAGTGCGGCTGACGAGCTCCGACCGCTTTGAGGCCGAATACCGCATCAGCGCGCCGGCGAAGTTGCCCGGTGCAAGTCCGCTTGTGCTCACAACCGTCAGTTCGTTGCCGGTTCTGTTACGCGCCGAGCGCACCACGCAGTTCTGCTGGCCTGCCGGCCTGCCGGAGGCGCAGGCAGATTCACACGGAAGCACTGAGGAAGGATTGCACTGCGAGGCTTTTGCGCCGCACAGACCGCCCCTCCGTTTGCCTCAAGAAGCTCGCCGCATCGAAATCCGCACGCCCGGGCGGCTCGGCCTGAACATCGAATGGTCTGCCGGCGAGATGTGGATTGAGATGTCGCGCACGGTTGGCCTGCTGAAACTGCGCTTCCCCGCGCTGCAGCCGGGCGATTCGCCCGCACTGCACCAGGTGCGTTATCATGTCCTGCCGACGTCGTGATTCGCGGGAGAATGCTTGCACCACCGGTGACCCGCGCGAAGGAACTGCATCCAACAGAGGGGAAGATGATGCGCCGCCTGACTGCACTGCTGCTCGCGATGCTTCTGCTGGCGGCTCCGGCTTGGCTGCAGGAATCGAAGCCCGGGCCGCTCAAGCCGCCCGAGCCGCCGAAGATCGTGCGCCTGCCGCGCACTCCTGCGCCTGAGCCGCCTCCGATTCCAGCCGGGGAAATCATCCGCCGCTTTTCCGAAAAGGAAGCCGAGTTGCGGAACCTGCGGGAGGAATATTCCTTCCGTCTGAGCGTGCGCGTGCAGGAGTACGACGAACAGGGCGTCGCCGCCGGCAGCTACGAGCTCGCCGGCCATCTGGTAGTGAACGAAAAAGGCGAGCGCTCGATTCGCCTCGACGCGGAGCCCGCCTCGACGCTGCTGCGCGCCACCTTCAGCATCGAAGACGTGCAAGAACTCGTCGGCCTGCCGCTGTTTCCGCTGCCGGCCAGCGAAATCGAACATTACGACATCACCTACGTGGGCCAGCAGCCGCTCGACGAGCTGGGCACGTTCCTGTTTCGCGTGCAGCCGAAACAGTTGAGCCGCCAGCGCCGGTTCTTCGACGGCGTCATCTGGGTGGACGACCGCGATTTCGCCATCGTGCGCTGGGAAGGACAGTACGTCGCCGAGATTGAAGACCCCGGCCGCCCGGCGCTGTTCCACCGCTTTGAGGTCTATCGTGAAAACGTAGCTGGGACGCTCTGGTTTCCCACCTTTGTGCGGGCCGAAGAGCGGCTGAAGTCCGAAACCGGCGACTCGCGCCTGCGGCTGGTGCTGCGCTACACCGACTACGAGCCGCTGCCGGAACCCGTGCGCGAGAAATTGCGCGAGGCGCGCTCGAAAGCCGTCCCGCCAAAGCGCTAAGCGCAGCCTTCAACCGCGCGAGAAGCCCTCCCTGAGCAACGCCGGAAGCTCGCCAATCGAAGCGATGCATGCGTCGGGGTGCGCCTCGCGCAGGCCGCGGTGCGTGGGAAAGGGTCCAAGCACGGCCACGCAACGGACTCCGGCGCGGCGGGCCATCTGCACATCTTCCGGGGCATCGCCGACGTAAACAGATTCCGCGGCACTCATGCACAGCCGCCGCAGAGCCTCCAGCAAAGGCGCGGGATGCGGCTTGCGCCGCGGCGCATCCTCGCTGCACACGCGCACCGCGAACATCCGCGCCAGGCCGAACTGTCGCAATTGCCGTTCGACGCGCGCGCGATTGCCGCTGGTGACCAGCGCCACCCGATACCGCCGCGCCGCCCAGTTGACCGCACGGCGCGCGCCCGGCAGCAGCAGCGGCCGCTGCCGGCGATAGAACCGCTCCCATAGCCGGTCGGCTTCGGACCAGCGCTCCCGCGGAATCCGGGCGGCGCGGTAGATGCGATGCCAGTCGGGGGAATAGTGCCGGCGCAGCTCGCGCACGCCCCAGCCGATGCCCAGCGCACGGAACATTCCCACGTAGGCCTGCATGTCGGCGTGGAAGGAATCGAGCAATGTTCCGTCCCAGTCGAACACTACGGCGCGCAGAGTCCCGTGCTCTCGCATGTGTGCGGAACGGATGATAGGGGGTAATCAGGCGCGGCGGAAGTCCGAAGGAAAGGCTTCGTCGCGGTAGAAGGTGATCTCATCGAACTCGGCGGCCAGCCCGTGCCAGCCGTTCTCGCCCGCCGAATCCACCCGCACGACGTGGGCTTCGGTGCGCATGCGCACGGTGCCGCGCCCGAACGGTCGGTTGATGAGGCCGATTTCGACTTCAATCGGTGTGCCGGGCTCGATGCGCTCCGGGCAAAGAAAATAGACGCCGCTCGAGCTGATGTCGCGCGTGAGCAGGCCACCGTGCGCCGCTTCGCTCTGCCCGGCCACCCGCCGCACCTGTAACGGCAGCCGCAGCGCCGCCCGCGGATACTGCCTCCGCTCGCAGGCCACGCCCACGGCATGCGTGGGAACCCGGGCGAAGGCGCGGCTGCGCCCGCGGCGCGGAGTGCCGTCGTCCTGCTTGTGCTCAGGTTCAGGAACAGCAATTTTCAGGATTGAGAATACGTTTCGGTCTTTCGCGGCGCTCACGGATGACCCCCATGCCCTCCTGGCAAGCTGCCCCCTGCAATCTGCACTATCTGTTGGACTTCCGGGTGCCGTCAATCCGGCACAACCTGCCTGGTGCCCTAATTAATACCCCGTACTACCTAGATGAAAATGAGGCGGATAAGGCTCCGCGGAATGCGCTATCGCTGCTTGCCGGGTAGCTGAACGGCCGACCGCCGGCCTGCGGCGCGGGCAAAGACGGCCCGCACAAAGCGGTACAGGGTGACGATCAAGAAGAGCGCCTGCCCGAGCAGAATCGCAGCGATTACCAGTGTGAGCAACGGATGGCTCACCGCTATCCACGGCAGAAACGCTGCCAGGCCGTCCTCACCCAGACTGAGCAGCCAGTCGCTGACCGGCTCCGACGACGTGTTGGCGGCCGCGCGCGCCGAAGCCTTGGCGCTGTGCGACGTCGGCGCCACGCCCCCAGCACCACCGGATGTGTCGGCCAGTCCAGTCCCTGTGGCAGTACCATCCGATCAAAGCGGTGCAGCAACCCCAGCATGGCCGCCGCCGTGTACCCATTCAGCCCCGCCGCGAACGACGTCCCCAGCACGAATTCGAGCGAGTCGAGCCCGGTCATAGTTCATCCGTCTCTGATGTTCTCTGTGCGGGCTTGCGCCCGCGGACTACGGCGCTTCGCGGATGCGGAGCACCGCCCCCGCTATATCCACCACGTAGATTTCACCGGCCTGGTCCACGCCGAAGGAGCTGATGCTGCGGCCGGTGCGCAACAGCTCGGTGCGCACCCAGTTGCCCTGGGCGTCCTGCTGCAACCCCCAGATCGTCCCGGAGATGAAATCTCCGAACACATAGGTTCCCGCCAGCCGCGGAATTGCCCCGCCGCGGTACACGTGCCCGCCCGTCACCGAGCGCCCGTCGGCGCGGCCGTAGTCGAAAATGGGCAGCTCGAGCCCGGTCATGTCGCAGCCCGCCGGCGGCTCGAAACATTCACGGCCTTCCATCACGTCCCAGCCGTAATTTCTTCCGCGCTCGATCAGGTTGATTTCCTCGAAGCGGTCCTGCCCCACGTCACCCAGGAATAGCCGCCCGGTCGAGCGGTCGAACGAAAATCGCCACGGATTGCGCAGCCCGTAGGCCCAGATTTCGCCGCGGGCGCCAGACTGGCCGGCGAATGGATTGTCCGGCGGGATGGAGTAGTTCAGTCCCGGGTCCTGTCGGTCCGCGTCAATGCGCAGCAGTTTGCCGAGCAGCGTGCTCCGGTCCTGCGCATTTTCCTGCGGGTCGCCGCCGCCACCGCCGTCGCCCAGCGCGATGTAAAGGAAGCCGTCCGGGCCGAAGGCCAGCTGCCCGCCATTGTGATTGCTGAAGGGCTGCTCGACACTCAGCAGTATCGTTTCTGCAGGATCGGCGAGGTCGGGATTGGCGGAAGAAGCGCGGAATTCGGCAATCACGGTGCGCAGCGGATTGCTGGTGGTCGTGTAGTTGACGAAGAAGCGGCGGTTCTGCGCGTAGCCGGGATGAAACGCCAGCCCCAGCAGGCCGCCTTCACCCTGCATGTTGACCCGCGACTGGATGTCGAGAAAAGGCGCGGCCAGCAGCGTGCCGTTGCGCACGATGCGAATCGTGCCGCGGCGCTCGACGATGAACAGCCGGCCGGAATTGTCGCCGGCGTGCTGCAGATCCACCGGCGCATCCAGGCCGGTGACGACGCCTTCCAGGATGACCTGCAACGGCTGTGCCGGCGGCGGTGGCGGAGGCGGCGGAGTGGTGGTACCGCCGCTCGTGCCTCCGCCGCATGCCCATTGCGCGAGCGCCAGCAGCGCGGCCAGCAAAATCTGCCGGTGCGGCTCGCCGCGACCCAGAATTGTCTGTAGCGGACCCTTGCGCACGAAGAACGTCCGGGAACTGAGCACCCCACATTGTACCCGCAACCCGCCCACTACTGGCAGCAGACTCCAGTTTTGATCGAGACTTTTCCCTGGCGCCCTCCGCCGTGGGAGAATTGCAGAGCCATGCCGCGAAAATCACTGATTGAATACCTCATGTTCTTCGAGCGATACAGCAGCGACGTCTGTGTAGGCGAGCGCCGCGGCTACCGCATGGCGCGCATCCGCTATGAAGATGTTCTGCGCCTGGTGCGGCAGTTCGCCCGCGAGCTGGAAGCACGCGGCATCGCCAAAGGCGACCGTGTGCTGCTGTGGGGCGAAAACTCGGCGGCCTGGGTGGCCGCATTCTGGGGATGCTTGGTGCGCGGGGCCGTGGCCGTGCCGATGGATCGCATCTCCGCCCCGGAATTCGCGGGGCGAGTCGCACAGCAGGTGGATGCGCGCCTGGTTGTTTGCTCGCGCGAGCTGGCACAGCACGCCGGCGGCCGGCCCGCTGTCCTGCTGGAAGAACTCCCGGACGTTGTCAGCCGGCACCCGGATGCGCCTTACGATTCCCCGGAATTAAACCGGCAGGACACGGCTCAGGTGGTCTTCACCTCCGGGACGACGGCTGAACCGCGCGGCGTCGTTCTCACCCACGGCAACCTCCTGGCCAACCTCGAGCCCCTGGAAGAGCAGATTCGCGGTTACCTGAAGTATGAGCGCTTCTTCCATCCCATTCGCTTTTTAAACCTGCTGCCGCTGAGCCATGTCTTCGGCCAGTTCATGGGCCTGTTCATTCCGCCGCTGATGGGTGGCGCCGTGTATTTTGTGCCCGCGCTGAACCCGGCCGAAGTAATCGAAATCATCCGCCGCGAGCGCATCTCGGTTCTGGTGGCCGTGCCGCACCTGCTCGATTCGCTGAAGCGGAAAATCCTGCGCGATGCGGAAGGCGAACACCGGCTGGAAACTTTCTGGCAACAGTACCGCGCCGCTGAAGGCGAACGCTTCTGGTGGCGCTGGTGGCGTTTCCGGCGGATTCACCGCTGTCTGGGATGGAAGTTCTGGGCGTTCGTTTCCGGCGGCGCCACGCTCGCTTCCGAAACCGAAGAATTTTGGACGCGGCTGGGCTACGCGGTGATTCAGGGCTACGGGCTGACGGAGACCACTTCGCTGGTCAGCGTCAACCATCCCTTCCGCCTCGGCAAAGGCTCGATCGGCAAGACGCTGCCTGGCCGCGAAATCAAGCTCAGCGAAAACGGCGAGATTCTCGTGCGCGGTGAAAGTGTGGCCGCCGGCTACTGGGGGGAGCGGCAGTTGCAGCCCGTCGTCGGTGAAGACGGCTGGTTTCACACCGGCGACGTGGGCGAGCTCGACGACCAAGGCAATCTGTACTTCAAGGGCCGGCGCAAGAACGTGATCGTCACACCCGGCGGACTGAACATCTACCCGGAAGATCTGGAAGCCGTACTGCGGCGGCAGGCCGAGGTGCGCGATTGCGTCGTGGTCGGCCTCGAACGCAATGGCAACGCCGAACCCTGCGCGGTTCTCCTGCTGAACGAATCCGCCGACGCGGAGAAAATCGTCCGCCGCGCGAATGCCGAGCTGGCCGACTTCCAGCAGATCCGCCACTGGCAGGTGTGGCCCGGCCAAGATTTCCCGCGCACGCCGACGCAGAAGCCGCGCCTGGGCGAGATTCAGCCGGCCGTCGAAGCTGCGCTCGGCGGGCGCGTCACTAGCCAGCCTGCTGCCGGCACTCTGGCCGAGTTGATTGCCCGCGTCACCGGCCGCGCCCCGGAAACGCTCGACCCGAACGCGAAGCTCGCCTCCGATTTGAACCTCAGCTCGATTGACCGCGTCGAGCTGCTCAGCGCGATCGAAGACCGCTATCAGGTGGACCTGAGCGAGGCGCATTTCACCGAGGCCGCCACCGTGGGTGAGATCGAACGGATGCTGCGGCAGCCCGCGCCGCCTCGTGGCGAGTTCGTCTTCCCGCGCTGGGCACAGCGCTGGCCGGTCACCTGGCTGCGCCTGCTAATCTACTACCTGCTCACCTGGCCGGCGACGATGCTCCTGGCGCGTCCGGCCATCCGCGGGCGCGAGCATCTGCGCAATGTGCGCGGGCCGGTGCTGGTCGTCTCCAACCACGTCACGCGCTCCGACATCGGCTTCATCCTGGCTGCGCTGCCGGCACGCATCCGGCACCGGCTGGCCGTGGCCATGGAAGGCGAGCGGCTGCGCGACCTGCGCAGGCCGCCGCCCGGGCGCGGCTTGTTCGCCGGCCTGCTGGCCCGGCTGAGCTACGGGCTGGTTGTCGCGCTGTTCAACGTCTTCCCGCTGCCCACCAGGGCCGCTTTCCGGCAGAGCTTCCGCTACGCCGGCGAATGCGTGGACCGCGGCTACAGCGTGCTGGTTTTTCCCGAAGGCCGGCTGACGCGCGATGGAACCATCGGCCAGTTCCGCACCGGCACCGGCATTCTGGCCGAGAACCTCCGGCTGCCGGTTGTGCCCGTGCGCATTGAGGGCCTGTATGATTTGAAGGTGAAGCGGCAGAGATTTGCGCGGCCGGGCAGCGTCCGCGTCACGATCGGGCGGCCCATCGTGTTCGAACCGGGCACATCCCCCGAGCGCATCACGCGCGAGCTGGAAACGGCGGTCAAGTTACTGGGAAGCTGATGCGCAGCTCTCACGAGGAAAGCCGGCCAGAAGGGTGCCGCGGCAAAGCACGTCGTCCGGAGTCCCTGTGGTGCCTGCCGGGAAGAAGAATCTCCACGTTCAGAATCGCGCTGAACCGTGAAATCCTTCGCTTGTCTCGCCTAGCGATACTCGCTCAGGATGACAGTCACAGCGGCGGCGGGTATGCGAAATCCGCGGTGGCCGGGGCGCCTGCCTCAGCCTGCCGGCCCGCGTATGTGCAATGGCCTACAAGATCGGCGGCGGACCCTGCTCGCGCCGGCCAGGTTTTGGCAGCGGCTTGCGCGGCAGCAGCTCTTCGCGGTTCGCCGCGTGATAGACGAACGACGCGACAATCACCGCAATCTGCTTCAGGTCGGCTTCCTGCAGCCGCTCGAACGTGTCCATGTTTGAATGGTGCGTCAGCGTCGAGTATTCGATCGGATCCTGGATGAACTGGAACCCGGGCAGCCCCACGGCATCGAACGCCAGGTGGTCGGTGCCGCCGGTGTTGCGGATGCTGAGCGTGTCCATGCCCAGGTTATGGAACGGCCGCATCCAGCGGGCAAAAATGGGTGCAACGGCTTCGTTGCCCTGCAGGAAGATGCCGCGGATTTTTCCGGTGCCGTTGTCAATGTTGAAGTAGGCGGAAAACTTCGCGTGCCCCGGCTTCAGTTGCATGGTCTGCGGGTCGGCGAAGTGCTTCTTGACGTACTCGCGCGAGCCGAGCAGTCCCTGTTCTTCGCCGGTCCACAGCCCCAGCCGCACCGTACGCCGCAGCTTCAACCCCGTCGCCTTCAGGATGCGCATCGCCTCCATCATCACGATCGAGCCGGCGGCGTTGTCCGTGGCTCCGGTGCCAGAGTGCCAGCTATCGAAGTGAGCGCCGAGCATGACCAGTTCGCCGGCCTTGTCCGTGCCCGGAATGTCAGCCAGCACGTTGAACGAGCTCATATCGTCGTCATAGAAACGGTTCTGAACGTTCAGTTCGACGGTCACGGGTATTTCCGCCTTCAGCAGACGAAACAACCGGCCGTAGTGCTCAATGGCCAGCATCACGCGGGGAATTTTGGGCGCGGTTTCGGGCTTGCGGGTCGCTGCGCCGCCGGCGCCGCCCACGCGCACCACGCCGGCGTCCCACGGCGATGGCTCGAACATAGCCGCCACGCCTTCGTCCTCGAAAAATTTGGCCACCTTCTGGTTAAACTCGCGGCGGCGGCGGAATTCGGCGATGCGCTGGTCAAAATCATCGGCCCGCGCTTCCGGGATGGGCTGCTGCGCGCGCTGCTCGAGCTCTTCTTCGGTCAGCCGGTGCGCCGGCGGGCGAAATCGCGGCTCGACCTGTCGCAAGGCACTGGCCAGCACGATTTTCCCGCGCAGTTTCCCGCGGTACTTGGCGAAATCTTCTTCGCCTACAATTTGCGCCAGCACAGCGTCGGCGGTAATCGTCCCGTTGGTGCCCGGCGTCCACGCCACCGGGTAGCCGATCAGCGGAAACGGCTGCGGCGTGACGACGTGCGCGCTGAAGCGCTCGTTGCGCCAGCCGCGCCCGAACTCCGCGTCCCAGGCCTCGATGCGCGGATCCGTCAGCCCCCACTCTTTCATCTTGGCCACGGCCCATTCCGCGGCGGCGCGGATGTTCGGAGAATTTGTCAGCCGCGGGCCGTGCACATCGGTCAGATAAAATGCAATCTCCCGCACCTGAGAATTGTTGAACCCTTCGTCTTTGATCTGCTGGATCGCATTCAAATCCACCGGCTCGGGCGCCTGCGCCAGAACCGGAACGACCAGCGCCAAGGCCAGCACGACGACTGCAAACTTCGGGCGTCTCAGCACCTTCGACCTCCTGAAAATGACGAATCCAAACCAAAAACTCGGAGCCCACCTGCGCAGCGAGCGGCAACCCTAACCGCGCTCGATTGGACGTGTCAATTCCTCTTGCCGTTTCAAACTCGATTCCGGCGCGGCACATTGCCGGAGCCGTTCCTGCGGCCGGACAGCCCGGCGGCAAACCCGATATACTGAAGGACTATGCCCGACGCTAACAACGACAAAATCTTCGATGCCTTCCGCCGCTGGGGATACCTTCAGGCCGACCTCGACCCGCTCGGCCATCTGAAGTCCGCCCAACACCCCGAGCTCGACCTCACCGGCAAGGCTGCTGACCGCGCGCGGAAAATTTACTGCGGCACGCTGGCCGCCGAATTCGCGCACATCCCCGAGCCCGAGCGCCGCGGCTGGATCGCCGAACGCATGGAAGCCGATCCACCCGAGCCGGACCACGAGCGCATCCTCGACCTGCTGATGCGCGCCGAATTGTTCGAACAGGTCATCCAGTCGCGTTATCCGGGCACCAAGCGCTTTTCCATCGAGGGCATGGCCGCGCTGCTGCCGCTGCTCGACGCGGTGCTCGGCACTGCTGGCGAGCTGGGCGCCGAACAGGCCGTGCTGGCCATGAGCCATCGCGGGCGGCTGAATGTGATGTTGCACATCGTGGGCCGCTCGGCCACCGAGCTTTTCGCCGGCTTCGAAGACGTGGACCCGCGCAGCGTCCTGGGCGGCGGCGACGTGAAATATCACCTCGGCGCAACGGGCACCTTCCGCAGTGCGCAGGGGAAAAAGATTGCCACGCATCTGGTCTCCAACCCGAGCCATCTTGAAGCCGTGGATCCCGTCGCGCTGGGCCGCGCCCGCGCAAAACAGATCCGCCTGGGCAAAGACGGTCCCCGGCGCGTCCTGCCGGTGCTGATGCACGGCGACGCAGCCTTCGCCGGCCAGGGCATCGCCGCAGAAACCTTCAACCTCTGCGGGGTCGAGGGGTTTTCGGTCGGCGGCGCGGTGCACATCATCGTGAACAATTTGATCGGCTTCACCACGAATCCCGAAGAGCTGCACACCTCCCGTTTTGCCGCCGACATGGCCAAGCGCCTGCCCATTCCCATCTTTCACGTCAATGCGGAAGACCCCGAGGCCGTCGTGCGCGCGGGCCGCCTCGCCGCGGAATACCGTTACGAGTTCACCAGCTCGGTGGTCGTGGATCTGATCGGCTTCCGCCGCCACGGCCACAGCGAAATTGACGACCCCACCATCACGCAACCTGTCCGCTACCGGAAGATCGAAGCGCGGCCGCCGCTGTGGCAATCCTACGCCGAAAAAATCGGCTTCAAAACGAAAGACGCGGAGAAAAAACTCCGTGCCGAACTCGAGGCCGCGCACAAGCAGGCCGCCAAGCTCCAAAAAAAGCCCAAGCTGCGCGACTTCCCCGCCTACTGGCATGCCTTCCGCGGCGGCGCGCACAAACCCGAATACGAGGTGGACACCGGCGTTGCGCCGAAAAAACTTCTCGCCATCGCTGACGGCATCACGTCCTATCCGGAGAATTTTCACATCCACCCGAAGGTGAAACGGTTGCTCGGCGAACGCGCCAAGATGGGCTGCGGCGAAAAGCCCGTGGACTTCGGCATGGCCGAGGCGCTGGCCTTCGGTTCGCTGGTGCTTGAAGGCATCCCGGTGCGGCTTTCCGGACAGGACAGCCGCCGCGGCACTTTCAACCAGCGCCACGCCGTGCTCTACGACACCGAAACCGAAGCCCCGTACATCCCGCTCGCGAATCTGGACAGCAAGCAGGCGCCGTTTGAAATCTACAACTCGGCGCTTTCCGAAGCCGCCGTACTCGGCTACGAATACGGCTATAGCCGCGATTACCCCGAGGCGCTGGTTTGCTGGGAAGCGCAGTTCGGAGATTTCGTCAACAACGCGCAGGCCATGATTGACCAGTTTATCGCCGCCGGCGAAGACAAATGGGGGCTGCTGTCCGGCGTAGTTCTGCTGCTGCCCCACGGCTACGAGGGCCAGGGACCGGAACACTCCAGCGCGCGCATCGAACGCTTCCTGCAACTCGCCGCGCGCGATAATATTCAGATTTGCCAGCCTTCCACCGCCGCACAGTATTTCCATCTGCTCCGCCGCCAGGCCCTGCGCAAATGGCGCAAGCCACTGGTTGTATTCACCCCGAAAAGCATGCTGCGCCACCCCGACGCCGCTTCCGGCCTCGAAGAATTTACCCGCAAGCGCTTCCTCACTGTCGTGCCGGACGAAGAGGTTAAAAGGGCTTTGCGGCTGATCTTCGCCACCGGAAAAATCGTCCACGAACTGCGCCGCGAGCGGAAGCGCCGCAAGAGCACAGCGACGGCCATCGTGGCGCTCGAGCAGCTCTACCCGTTCCCGCACCGCGAAATTGAAGCCGAACTCGAGCGGCACAACTCCGCCCGCGAAATCGTCTGGGTGCAGGAAGAACCGGCCAACATGGGCGCGCAGTTCTACGTCGTGCCGGAACTCGAGCGGCTGGCGGGCGGCCGGCCAGTGCGTTCGGTAAAACGCTCGGCCAGCGCCAGCCCCGCCACCGGCTCGGCCAAAGCCCACGAACTGGAACAGAAAACCCTGCTCACCCTGGCCTTCGAATCGGGAAAGGCAGGATAGCCCCAGGCCGAGTTTCTCACTGCGGTCCCACCGAACATCGAGGAGTTCTACTGCAAGTGCGGCAGCAAAAGCAAAAATCTCGACTGCCGTTGCCAGCGCGAACCCTGAGCTTCTTGCCCCGACTCCGTTGGGGTGCGCTTGGCGCGGTTTTGGGCGCCTGCGTCGCTGCAAGCAAACCCTCGTGAGGAGCAGAAAAAACCCCCGCCGCCGGGAAAAGCAAAAGACCCGGCGCCGTGGGCTGCCGGGGCTTTCGTCAGAATCCGATTTGGCCGCGCTTATGCCGGCTTCTTCGGAGTCGCGGGCTTGGGAGCTTTCTTCGCCTTCTTCTTCACAGTTCATCACCGCCGGCCGGTCGCGTGAGCAGGAGCCAGAAGAGCATTCAGAGCGAGGGCGGCCCGGCAGCGTGAATATCAGGCCGTGCAACTCGCCTGTCAATAGATTTCACGTTCCTTCGCCGAGATTCGGGCCGGGCCGCCGCGACCCGGTTTGCGGAGGGAAGCGCGTGAGCCGATTCCGCTTGACCCGGGAAATCGCGATGATATCATTATGATTGCATACAGGAGGACGACCATGGTGCGCGAAAAAATCATCCGCGGCTCAAACGGCTGGCTGATGCTCTTCTTCCTGCTCGCCGTGCTGGGCTTTTCCGTCTGGGGCCTGGTCGAGGCCGTGCGGGCCGGGCAGCCCGCGCTGGTCGTGGCCCTGATTCTGGTGCTGACCGTGGCGGGCATCTGCCTGGCCGGCTTTATCGTCGTAAATCCGAACGAAGCCAAGGTGGTGCTTTTGTTCGGCAAGTACCTGGGCACCATCAAAGCGCACGGGTTCTGGTGGATGAACCCGCTGTGCACGAAGAAGCGCGTCTCGCTGCGCGTGCGCAACTTCGAGTCCAGCAAGCTGAAGGTCAACGACCACGACGGCAACCCGATTGAAATCGCCGCGGTGGTGGTCTGGCAGGTGGTGGAAACAGCCGAGGCCGTTTTCCACGTGGACGACTACGAAAACTTCGTCCACGTCCAGAGCGAAGCGGCCGTGCGCAACATGGCCACCTCCTACCCGTACGATTCGCACGAGGAGGGCGAAGTCTCGCTGCGCGGCCACACCGCCGAAATCGCCGAGCAACTCAAGCGCGAGGTGCAGGAGCGGCTGGCCAAGGCCGGCGTCGAAGTGCTCGAGGCGCGCATCAGCCACCTGGCCTACGCGCCGGAAATCGCCAGCGCGATGCTACGGCGGCAGCAGGCGGCGGCCATTATCGCCGCGCGGCAGAAGATTGTCGAAGGCGCGGTGGGAATGGTGGAGATGGCGCTCGACCAGCTTTCGGCCAAAGAAGTCGTCAAACTGGACGAAGAGCGCAAGGCGGCGATGGTCAGCAACCTGCTCGTGGTGCTGTGCAGTGACCGCGACGCGCAGCCGGTGGTCAATGCGGGCACACTCTATCAGTAATTGCGAGGCGCCATGGACCGGTTGCTTTGGATCCTGCTGGTGGTGCTCCTGCTGCTGTTGCAGCTTCTGATGAAGCTGCTCTTCTAGCCGCGGCAGCAGCGCCGCCTTTTTTCCGGGGGAGGCTTGGCCGAACGCAAACCATTTCTGCTGCGGCTCGATGCGGCCACACTCGAGGCACTGCAGCGCTGGGCCAGCGACGAACTGCGCAGCCTGAACGCTCAGATCGAATACCTGCTCCGCCGCTCGCTGCAAGACGCCGGCCGCGCCCCGCGCACGGTCTCTGCCCCGAAAGAGAAAAAACGAGGTTCCTGAGCTGCGCGATTGTCCCACTTGTGCACGGACTTCCTGCTGTCGTCCATTTTGGCTCGCGCGCCGGTGCAGTTTTCGGTGATAGAGTAGCCCGCGTAGCTAATCCCGCAAGGAAGCATCTGCCATGATCGCTGAACCAAAACCCGCCGCTGCCGCCGACATGCCCGATCAGGAATTCCGCCGGGCGCTCCAGCAATTTTCCGAGTGGGTGGCTCGCTACCGCGAACGTGTCCCCGAGCTGCCCGTGCTGGCGCAAGTCAGGCCCGGTGACATCCGCCGCGCGCTTCCCTCCGAGCCGCCCGCGCAGCCCGAGCCGGTCGAGCAGTGGTTGAAAGATCTCGACGAAATCATCCTGCCGGGCATCACCCACTGGCACCACCCCGGTTTTCTGGCCTATTTCGCGATCACAAGTTCCGGCCCGGGCGTGCTCGGCGAACTGGTCTGCGCGGCGCTGAATGCGAACGGAATGCTCTGGAAAACCTCGCCGGCTGCGACCGAGCTTGAGCGGGCCGTGCTGCGCTGGTACGCGGCAGCCATGGGCCTTCCCGCCGACTGGTTCGGTATCATCACCGACACGGCTTCCACGTCCACGCTGATGGCGCTCACCGCGGCACGCGATGCCGCCGGGCTGCCTACGCGCCAAGAAGGCCTCTCCGGTCAGCCCCCGCTGGTGCTTTACTGTTCGGAAGAAGCGCACTCCTCGGTGGAAAAATCCGGACTGGTGCTCGGCCTGGGCCATCGGGGCATCCGCCGCATCGCTGCCGACGAAGCATTCCGCCTCCGCCCGGAAGCACTGGAAGCTGCGATTCGCGAAGACCTGGCCGCCGGTCGGAAGCCGTTTGCCGCGGTGGCTACCGTCGGCACAACATCGGCCACCGCCGTAGACCCGGTGCCGCAGATGGCCGAAATCTGCCGCAAGTACGGCCTGTGGCTCCACGTGGATGCCGCTTACGCCGGCAGCGCCGCCATCGCGCCGGAGTTCCGCCGGGCGCTGGCGGGCTGCGAGCTGGCCGACTCGTTTGTCGCCAACCCGCACAAATGGCTGTTTACGCCGGTGGATTGTTCAGCGCTGTTTACTCGCCGACCGGATGCGTTCCGCAACGCCTTCTCGCTCGTCCCCGAGTACCTGCGCAGCGGCGCCGACGAAGCTGCCGACATGATGAACTACACGTTTCAGCTCGGCCGGCGCTTCCGCGCGCTGAAGCTCTGGTTCGTGTTTCGCTATTTCGGCACCGAAGGCATCGCCGCGCGCATCCGCGAACACGTCCGGCTGGCGCGGGAATTCGCCGCATGGGTGGACGCGCACCCGCAACTCGAACGGTTGGCGCCGGTGAATTTTTCCGTCGTCTGTTTTCGTGTCCGCCCGGCCGAGCTCGACGACGAAGCTGCGCTTGAACAATTCAACGCCGGTGTGCTCGACAAGGTGAATGCGAGCGGGAAAGTCTTTCTTTCACATGCACGGCTGAAGGGCCGCTACTGCCTGCGGCTGGCCATCGGCAACCTGGCCACTGCGCGCGAACATACCCGCGCCGCGTTTGACTTGGTCTGCCGCGCCGCCGGCCTGTGCTAGAATTGCCTTGCTGTAGGCCCGTAGCTCAGTTGGTTAGAGCGCTACCTTGACACGGTAGAGGTCTGCGGTTCGAGTCCGCACGGGCCTACCACGCGCTTTGTGGCTGACCTCTACATCTTGCAAAGCATTTCCTCTGGCCGCTTCTATATCGGTGCCACCAACCACCTGGCCAGGCGGCTCGCCGAGCATCACCGCGGACATTCTCCGTTTACCCGAGGTCGTGGACCCTGGAAGCTGGTTTATCAGGAGACCTTCGCGACACTCGCGCAGGCACGGCGCCGTGAGCGGGAAGTGAAGCGCTGGAAATCGGCTCGGTTGATCCGTGAGCTGATTGCCACCGCGAAGGGTTAAAGCGGCCCGACACGTCGGGCAGGTCTGCGGTTTCCTTCATCCGCCGCAGGCGGGTTCAGGAGTGGCGCTCCGCCCGCGCGTGCCATAGTTTCCCGCCGTTTCCTGTCCTTTCCCTGCCCAATCGTGTACACTGCAACGCTGGCCGGAACAGGCTGGCACAATTCCCGCACAGATCGGAGACTTTTATGCGCGCACAAATTGCCGTCGTCGTGGTGGCGGCACTCCCGCTCGCCGGCTGTGCGAAAAAGCAGGAAACTTCCACGGAGCAGGAAAGGTCGCGAACTCTGGCGCCACAATCTCCCGCCGGCTGGCGGGTGCGCGTGGATCGTGCTGGTGCTTCGGCCGACGGCGTGAAATTCACCAACATGGCGCCGGGCTGGCACATCACCACAGGCCCGGCCGCGATTCTCTACAACCCGCAGAACACGGCAGCGGGCGAATACCGGCTCGAAAGCGAGATATTTCTCTTCCCCGGCGAACATCTGGAAGGCTACGGCGTCATCTTCGGCGGGCAGAACCTGGACACCGCGAATCAGACCTACACCTACCTGCTGCTGCGCAAAGACGGCAAATTCCTGGTCAAGATACGCGAAGGCAATGCCACGCGCACTGTGATGCCGTGGACCGAGCACAGCGCCATCGCCAAACAGTCTGGAGAGGAAAACGCGAAGAATGTGATTGCCGTTGTAGCCGGCAAAGAAAACGTCACCTTTTACGTCAACGGCCAGCAAATCGGCGAGTTTCCGCGCGCTGGCTTGCCCGCCGACGGCGTGGTGGGCCTGCGCATCAACCACCGCCTGAACGTCCACGTCACCACGCTCGCGGTCACTTCGTCCGGCGGCACGCGCGAATTCGCTCCCAAGAGTTCCTGAAAAACCAGCGAGAGTTCTGCAGCGCCCTCTACGGCGAACCAGGCCCGGCGACGCGGTCAATCTCGCGGAGCAGCTCGGTCGCGCGTGGCTCTTGCGGATGGAACTTCAGCAGCTCGCGCAGCACCCAGCGGGCACGGTCGAATCGCCTGAGCCGCGCATGGCTGCCGGCCAGAAGCAGACACGTCTCCACATTGGCCGGTGCGAGTTGCCGCGCGCGCTCCAGAATTTCGGCGGCCGGCTCGAGGCGTTCCGTTTGAAAATAGATGGTGCCCAAGTGCCGGAGCGCTTCAGCGTTTTCGGGCTGGAGGTTTACGGCGCGCTCCAGAACATCGGCGGCTCTCGCCACGGCTCCCGTGGTCGCATAAGCCAGGCCGAGCTTATCGAGCGCGTCGGCGTCGTACGGCGTGATCTCGACCAATTTTTCCAGCGCCCTCACCGAGCACTCCGGCCGCCCGAGCCGGCTGCAGACAATCGAGAGGTTGTAGTAGGCGTCAGCCAGTGTCGGATCCAGCGCAATCGTTCGCTCGAGGCTGGCCAGCGCCTCGCGGTCGCGCCCCAGCCGGATTTGCGCCACACCCAGCGCGAAGTGGGCATCGGCCGAATCGAGATCGAGTTGCACGGCATGTTCCAGCGCGGCGGCGGCCCGGCTGTTTTGCCCGAGGTACAAATATCCCTTGCCGAGGTTCAGCCGGAACTTCGCATTTCCCGGTTCGCGGCGGGTGAGCGACTCCAGCAGACCGACAGCGCGCTCGAAGTACGGCTGCCCGGCTTCGGTGGCCCCGGCTTCGACGAAAGCCGAAGCCAGCGCGATGTAATCGCGCGGCGCCACCTGCCCGATGAATTGACCTCCGAATGGCAGCGCCGCCCGCAGCCGCTGCTCTGCCGTTGCCGGCAGGTTTTTCAGGTCGCGCAGCAAGAGTTCCGGCGGAGTAATGCCGCGGTAGAGCTTCACCAGGTGACCGGCCGCGTCGAGCAGAAACGTCGTCGGGACTTGCAGGTCGCGTTTGCGCGGCAGCAGGTTTCGGTGCAGGACGTTGTAGGCGTGGACGCTTTCCGGCCGCGGCAGCAGAACCGGAAACGGCAGCCCGCGCTCCGCAGCAAACCGCCGCACGGTTCCCTCCGTGCCGGGTTCGTCCAGAGAAACGGCCAGCACCTCCGCGCCCGCCATGCGCAGCTGTTCATAAGCAGCCGACCATTCCTGCAATTCTTGCTGGCACGGCGCGCACCAGGTGGCCCAGAAGTTCAGCAGCAACGGGCGCCCGCGCCATGCCGTCAGCCTGGTCTCGCCTCCGTTCAGCACCGTGGCTGCAAGTTCGGGCACCGGCACCGGGTCGAGCAGCCACAGGCCGCTTGCCGCTTCGGCCGGCTCAGGCAGCGCCTTGGTGCGGGGCGCTGGCGCCGCTGAATTCACCCTGCTGGTGCGGAATGCTCTGGTGCTGAACTCCGTCTCCCCTTCGCGCAATATGATCAGGTGATTGGCTGGCACGCCGGCAAAACGCTCTTCGCGTCCGCTCGGCCAGCGGACGTGTACTTCGCGGATTTCGTCCGCCGCGCCCAAACCAAAGAAGACGCGCCGGCTGGATTGCGAAAGAAATCCCGCGCCCGCCTGCACGTACTTGCGCCGCTGTCCGCCTGCCGTGATCAGCGTGAGTTCGGCGCCGATGGCATCGCGGTTGCTCCGCGTGCCGGCGAGTTCGAATGTCACGCTGCGCCCCACAGCGCTGCGATTCTCAAGCACAACGAGCTGCGGGCTGTTGCGGTTCTTCACAAGCAGGTCCAGGTCGCCATCGCCGTCGAAATCGAGCGTAGCGAACGCGCGGCCGTCGCGGTCGGAGTCCAGCCCTGCCACCGACGACGCATCTACGAACCGGCCGTTGCCCAGGTTCAGGTAGAAGCGGTTGTGCTCGTGGCCACTGAACGATCCGTCTTCGCTCAGCAAGTGCGCCAGCGCGCGCCAGCCGTCGGCATACGGCGCGCTCTTGGCCGGCTGATCGGGGGACTGGGCGACAACCTGCCGCCAGAAGAAACTTCAAAGGTCGTGCGGCGATTCGTTGGTCAGGAATCCGTTGGCAATGAAGATGTCTTCGCAGCCGTCGCGGTCAAAATCCAGAAAGCCGCTCGACCACGCCCAGCGGCCCAGCGCGACGCCGGCCGATTCGGTGACGTCTTCAAACGTGCCGTCGCCACGGTTGCGGAACAGCGTGTTGCCTTTGGCGTGCCGGCGGAAACTGGCCTGCACGGCATCGGGGGAGCCGGCCTTGAACACCGGCTGCGTGGTCACGCGCTGGCCCGCACTCGACCACATGTTGCCGACGTACAAATCCAGCCAGCCGTCGTTGTCGTAGTCTTCCCAGGCGACGCTCATGCCCGCGCCGAGGTCTTCGACCCCGGCCTCGGCGGCCACGTCGCGGAAGGTGCCATCGCCGTTGTTGCGGTAAAGGTTGTTTCGGCCGAAGTCGTTGGCCACGTAGAGGTCGGGATGCCCGTCGCGGTCGTAGTCGCCCCAGGCGCAGGCGAAGCTGAAGCGGTTGTTGTTCTCATCGAGCCCGGCGGCGGTGGTGGTTTCGGTGAAGGTGCCGTCACCGTTGTTGCGGTAGAGAAAGTTCGGCGGACCATTCCTGGCGTCGTGGTAAGGCGTGGGATGCGAAGGCTTATCTTCGTTGGCGCTGTACTGGAGCTGATACGAAGTTACGTAGAAATCCAGCCAGCCGTCGTTGTTGTAGTCGGCGGCGCAGGCCGACATCGGGTTATTGAACGCCTGTCGCGGCCGCGCCAGACCCATCAGGTGCGAATCGAGCGCCGTGAACGCCCCGCGACTTTCATTGCGAAACAGCACCGGCCCGTTTCGCAGCAGCAGGAGCAGATCGGCGTCGCCGTCGTTGTCATAGTCAAAAAACAGCGGCGCCGCGGTGCGGTCCGCCACGTCCACGCCTGCCGCCGCAGAGATATCTTCAAACGTGCCATCGCCGCGGTTGCGGAACAGGCGGTTCGGCAGGCCGGCGGGCTGCGCAACATAAAAATCTTCGAAACCATCGCCGTCCACGTCGGCCACCGCGAGGCCGTGGTGGCCTTCCTGGCTCATCAGGAATGCGGCGTCCAGGTTGAGCGTCCAGTATTCGAGCCCGCGCGAAAGCTGCTCGGCAGCCGAACCGGCTGGCAGCGCCTGCGCCGTGACATCGGCAAAATACGCTTGCGCCGTGCGCACGGCGGTTTCCGATTCGGCCACCAGGCGGCTCAGCAGCCAGCGGCCGTGGTCGCCGCGCCGCCATTCGACTTCCCAGTGGCCGTTGCGCTGCTCGGCTGCTCCATCGGCCGCGCGGCCAACCAGGTCGTACCAGACGCGCGTCTTCGCACGGCTGTCGTCGGCGGGGTTGAGTTCGATGGAAATGACTTTGAATTTGCCGCGCTCGAGCGGCGGGAATCCACGCAGGTAGTTTTCCAGCTCAACGACAAAGCTGGCGGCGTCCACCGTCCGATCGGTTGCGGTTCGCTCGATCTGTTCGACCGTCGGCTGCGCCTCGCGCAAAACCGTGCGCAGCCCACCGGTAAGCGGCGTACCACGAAACTCCGGCGCAAAGAATGCGGCCAGCTTTGCTGCGTCGCGCGGCTGGGCGACCAGGGCGGCCACAAATTCCTTCAGCCGCGCTTCGATTTCTTCGTCGTACCGTTCGCTCAGCCAGCCGTCTTCCCCCGGCGTGACGAATTGCAGCCGCGCGCGGTAGCCTGTCTCGCGCGTGTGTGACCCCCGCAGTTCGCTAAGCCAGGGCACCGGATCGGTGCGGAAGCGGTCGGCATCGTCATCGCCGGCGGCAATCAGCCCGAGCGTGCAAAGCAGTAACGCCCCGACAAGCATGTGTTTTGCCGCGTAGTTCATCCCGGTCACGACGACCTGTTCCGAAGGCTAGCACCACAGCATTCTCAACACAACCAGGCAGGAATCTTTCGCCGCGCATCGCGGCCGCCTGCCCGCTCATCTGATGAAGAGTCTGGAGGGTCCGGCCGGTGGCTGTACCGGCAGCACCTCCGGCAGAATAGTTTGCGGCTCCAATTCACAGACAGGATGGGAGCGATGGCACAGCGATTCGATCTTGTAGCAGTTGGCACCGGGTCGGCGGCGACAACCGTGGCCATGCGCTGCCGCAAGGCCGGCTGGAGCGTGGCGGTGATTGATTCGCGGCCTTTCGGCGGTACCTGCGCGCTGCGCGGCTGCGACCCGAAAAAAGTTCTGGTCGGCGCTGCGGAAGCCGTGGACTGGACGCGCCGGCTGAAAGGCAAAGGAGTCCGCACGGCGGGTGTGGAGATAGACTGGCCGGCGCTGGCGCGCTTCAAGAACAGCTTCACGGAACCGTATCCCGGCAAGCGCGAGAAATCGTTCGCCGAGGCCGGCATCCAGATGTTTCACGGCCGCGCACGGTTCACCGGCCCGGCGAAGATTGCGGTCGGCAAAGAGACCCTCGAAGCGCGCCGCATCGTCATCGCTGCCGGTGCCAAGCCTGCCGACCTCGGCTTCCCCGGCGCGGCCCTGCTGACCACGAGCGAGGAGTTCCTCGCGCTGAGCCGGCTGCCACGCCGCATCGTGTTTGTGGGCGGCGGCTACATTTCGTTCGAGTTCGCCCACGTGGCCGCACGGTCAGGAGCAAAAGTCACGATACTGCACCGTGGCCAGCGGCCGCTGGTGCGCTTCGACCCCGACCTGGTCGCGCAGCTCGTCGGGCACACGCGCAAACTGGGAGTGGCTGTCGAACTCGAAGCCGAAGTCGAAGCCGTCGAACGCGCCAGAGGCGGCTATCTGGTACGCGCGCACTCGCGGGGAAAACAGAGAACCTTTCGCGCCGACCTGGTTGTGCATGGCGCCGGACGAGTACCGGAAATTGACGACCTGAACCTTGCCGCCGCAACGGTGGAGCGCGATGCCCGCGGCATTCGGGTGAACGACTTCCTGCAGAGCGTGACCAATCCCGCCGTCTACGCTGCCGGCGACGCCGCCAGCACCGCGGCGCCGCAGCTTACGCCGGTCGCGAGCTACGATGGCCGCATCGTGGCCGCCAACCTGCTCGAAGGCAACCAGCACGCCGTAGACTACCCACCCACGCCTTCCGTCGTGTTCACCCTGCCGCCGCTGGCCGGAGTCGGCTTGCAGGAAAGCGCCGCGCGCCAGCAGGGGCTTCGCTTCCGCAAGAATCACCTGGACACCAGCGGCTGGTACTCCTCCCGGCGCGTCGGCGAGAGCTGTTCCGGTTTCAAAGTGCTGATTGAGGAAGGCACCGAGCGCATCCTCGGCGCGCAGTTGCTTGGCCCTCACGCCGAGGAAACCATCAATCTGTTCGCGCTGGCTATGCGCGCCGGTGTAACCGCGCCGGCGCTGAAGGAAAATCTGTTTGCTTATCCGACGCACGCCTCCGACGTGCAGTACATGCTGTGACAACACAGTGGTTGCTACAGCAGGGAATTTTCAGGCAGCTTCGTGACGTTGGCGCCGGCGCAGCATGGCCTTCAGGCCCCATAGGACGCGGTTCAGGTCGGCCATCGTCTGAATGTCCATTACTCCGTGCAGACCCTTTGCCCGGTAACGCCGCGCGATGAACGCATTCAACTCTTGGCGGTCCATCCCCAGCGCGCGTGCCGTGCCCCAAAGCGCGCGCCACGCCGAAGGCGTCGGCCGCAGTCGCCGCCATTCGGGATAGCCGTGGCGACCGGCGGTGCCGGCGGCCCAAGCGGTGCGCTCGCTGCGGGCATTCACTAGCCGACCGAGCCATTCCACCACGCGCTGCGCATCCGCCTGAGTAAGCGCGGTCGTTTCCGCGGCGCGCCCGCCGGAAAAAATCTCCACGTAGTAGTGCCGCAATGTGCGGTCATGCCCTTCGTCGAGCCGCAACCGGCGCGTCCAGCGCCGCCACAGCACGTGCAGTCGGCGGAGCTGCTCGACGGTAATGCGATTCGCCACGCCGGCAGTCGTGATCACCCCGGCCTCCCTCCATTCATTAGATGCGCTGCATCTTCGCCGCGTCTTCGCCTGCGACCGCAATCCGCCGGAGCCACGCGGCCATGGACGAGGGTCATCCAAGCGAGTAAAACCTCTCTGGGAGGAATACTCACGTGAGATCCGCAATCATCACAGGCCTGACGCTGCTGCTTTGCGTAACCACGCTGCCCGCTCAAAACGTTTCGCAGACAGAAGAGCTGCTGTTCGAGCCGGTGCAGGTCGTCTCAACGGCGGAAGCAAACTATCCGCCGAACACGATCATGGCCGGCACGGTCGTCTTCGAAGTGACCGTCGGCGCCGATGGCCAGGCTGAGCGGGTGCGCACCGTGCGCGACATTCCGCCGCTCACCCAAGCCGCCGAGCGCGCTTTGAAGCAGTGGACGTTCCGGGCGGCGACCCTTGACGGCAAGCCGGTGCGTGCGGCCATCGCCGTCGCTTTCACCTTCACCCGCCCGGTGCTCAACCCGGCGCGGCGCCCCCAGTAGCCGCCCCGGCTTCCGTCAGCCCGCCGCAGGCAGTGTCCACTTTTTTCTTGACAAGCGGCCCCTTCTGCATAACTATGCATGCGATTGCATATTCACTCGCAGAGCTTTAGGCGTGAGCGGACAAAAGACCTACCGGCAGGGGCAAATCTTGAAGCTGGTTTCCACCGAACCGGTGACCAGCCAGGACGAACTGCGCCGGCGGCTGCGGCGGCGCAACGTGCGCGTCACCCAGGCTACGCTTTCTCGCGACCTGCGCGAGCTGCGATTGGTGAAAACCTCCGCCGGCTACAAACCGCTCACCGCCGTTGCCGAAGAAGCCGCCTCGCTGCCCCCGCTGACTCGCGCAGTGCGCGAATTCCTGCTTGACGTGCGCCCGGCTCAGAACCTGCTGGTGCTGAAGACTCCCCCCGGCGGCGCGCAACCGCTGGCCGCCGCGATTGACGCCGAGCGCCGGAAAGAAGTGGCCGGCACCATCGCCGGTGACGACACCGTCCTAGTCATTACACCCACCCGGCGCGCGCGCGTCGAATTTCAGAAGCGATTGGAGGGACTCATCCGATGACGGCAGCCGCGCGGGTCGCCGTCATCGGGGCAACGGGCTACGCTGGATTCGAGCTCGCCAGGCTCCTATTGCGGCACCCTCGGATTGAAGCTCCGCTGTTTTTTCTGCGCAACGGCGCGGGCGCTACCGGCGGGGTGCGTTGCCTGGCCGAGATTTTCCCGCAACTGCGCGGCTGGGGCGAAGCGCCGTGCCGTCCGTTTTCCCCCGCGGCAGTGGCCGGCAGCGGCGCCGAAGTCGCGCTGCTGGCCACGCCGCACGAGGCCTCGCTGGAGTTGGTCCCGGAGCTGCTGGCCGCCGGGATGCGCGTTGTGGACCTGAGCGGCGCGTTCCGCTTCCGTGACGGCGAAACCTTCGCTCGCTGGTACAACTTGCCCGCGCCCGCTGCGGCCCTGGCCCGCACGGCCGTCTACGGTCTGCCCGAGCTTTACGGTGACCGACTCGCCGGCGCGCAACTGGTGGCCAACCCGGGCTGCTACCCGACTTCCGTGATTTTGGCGCTGCGGCCGCTGGTCGAGGCCGGCTGGCTCGCGCCGAGCCGCGGCGTGGTGTGCGACTGCAAATCCGGTGTCACCGGCGCGGGCAAAGAGCCCAAGCGCGAAACGCACTTCGTGGAAGTGGACGAAAACTTCCGCGCCTACGGCCTGTTCCGCCACCGGCACACGCCGGAAATCACCGAACATACCGGACTCAATGGCACCGACCTGGTGTTCTCCACGCACCTGCTGCCCGTCGCGCGCGGCATCCTTGCGACGATTTACGTCTGGCTCGCGTCGCCTCGCGCCAGTGAAGAAGTCGAAGCTCTCTACCGGCGCTTCTATGCCGGCCGGCCGATGATGCGTATCTGGCCGGCGGGCAGTCTGCCGGAGATTCAGCACGTGGCAGGGACGAATTTCTGCGACATCGGCTTCGCGCTCGATGATGCGGGCGAGCGGCTGGTGATCGTTTCGTGCCTCGACAACCTGGGCAAGGGCGCTGCCGGACAGGCGGTGCAGAACCTGAATGGCATGCTCGGCTATGAGGAGGCTGCGGGACTGCGATGAGAATGGTCGTCAAATTTGCCGGCGCGCTGCTGGAAGACGCCGCCTGTGTGCAGTCGCTGGCGCGTCAGACGGCCCAGCTGGCGCAGGCCGGCCACGAGCTGCTGGTTGTGCACGGCGGCGGGCGGTTGTTCACCGCCACGCTGAAGCGCATGGGCATCGAGAGCCGCTTCGTCAACGGCCTGCGGCTAACCGATGCGGAAACACGCGACGTCGCCGTGATGGTCCTCGGCGGCCTGCTGAACAAGCGCCTGGCCGGCGCCATCTCCCAGGCCGGGCAGCCCGCCGTGGGCCTGTGTGCCTCCGATGCCGCCTGCTTTCTTGCCGAGCCGATGCAGCACGACGAAGTTCCCGGCCGGCTCGGCTACGTCGGCTATCTGATCAGCGCCAACCTCGATTTTCTGGAGACGCTGTGGCGCGCGGGGATCGTGCCGGTGGCCTCCTGTTTGGGCCTCGGCGCCGACGGTGACCTCTACAACATCAACGCCGACCACATGGCGGCCGCCTGTGCCGAATTCGTCCGCGCGGAACGACTGATTTACTTGACCGACGTGGCCGGCGTGCTCGTCGGCGAAAAAGTCCTCAAGGCCGTCAGCTCGGCCGAAATAGAAGCGCTGATTCGCCAGAATAAAGTCTCCGGCGGGATGGTGCTGAAGCTCGAAGCCTGCAAGCGCGCGCTCGACGCCGGCGTCAAACAGGTGCGCATTGTCGGGGGCGCTGCGCCGGGCGCGCTGCTGAAAGCCGCGAACGGCGCACGCGGGCCGGGCACCCGCGTTACCACAAGCTTCCCGGCTGCTGCGGAGGTGACTCGATGAAGGCCGCGCGCTTGCTCCGTGCCGCCGAGCGCCACTTGATGAACACCTACCGCCGGCCGCCACTCATCTTCACTCGCGGCCGCGGCTGTTACGTGTTCGACCACCGCGGCCGCCGCTACCTGGACTTTCTTGGCGGCATCGCCGTCAACGCGCTGGGGCACGCACACCCGGCCGTTGTGCGCGTCGTGCGGCAGCAAGCGGAGCGCGCGATTCATCTTTCCAATCTGTACCACAACGAATTCCAAGGACCGTTGGCGGAAAAGCTGACCGCATGCGCGGGTTTGGACCGCGTCTTCTTCACCAACAGCGGCAGCGAAGCCATCGAAGCCGCACTGAAACTTGCCCGCGCTTATGCGAGGCAGAATACCAACGGCGCCCCGCCGCGCACCCGCCTGCTCGCGCTTGAGAACTCTTTTCACGGGCGCACCTTCGGCGCGCTGGCCGTCACCGCACCGGAGAACTACCGCAACCCGTTTGCGCCGCTGGTTCCAGATGTTGGGTTCGTGCGCTTCAACGATGTGGCCGACCTCGAAGCCAAATTCGACAACCGCGTCTGCGCGCTGCTTTTGGAAACAATCCAGGGCGAAGGCGGCATCCATCTGCTGAGCGAAGTGTTCTATCAGCGCGCGCGCGATCTGTGCACGCGGCACAACGTGCCGCTCATTGCCGACGAGATTCAGTGCGGCCTGGGCCGCACCGGCCGCTGGTTCGCGTATCAGAAATTCGGGCCGCCGCCGGACATTGTCGCGGTGGCCAAACCGCTGGCCGGCGGGCTGCCGCTCGGCGCAGTCATTGCTCGGGAAAAGTTCGCCGCCGCGTTTGCGCCCGGCCTGCACGGCTCGACGTTCGGCGGCGGCCCGCTCGCCTGCGCGGTGGCGCTCGCGGTGCTGAATACCATCGAGCGCGAGGGGCTGCTCGCAAACATTCGCGAACGCGGCGCCGAACTGCGCGCCGGCCTCGAAGCGCTGGCGCGCAGGTTCGACTTGGTGCGCGAGATCCGCGGCGAAGGTTTGATGGTCGGCATCGAGCTTTCGGTCCAGGGCGCGCCATTCGTCGAGCAGGCCCTGCACTGCGGGCTGCTGGTAAACTGCACGCACGAGCGCGTGCTGCGCCTGCTGCCGCCCTACATCGTCACTGCACAACAGGTAAAGCAGTTTCTGGCCCTTTTTGAAACCATCCTGGTAAAAACGCCGCGAGAGAGGGCACTGCCGCAAGCTGGGCCGCTTGTCCGCCGGAGCCGGCACGCCGCTGCCCGCGCCGCTGCGCAATAGGAGAGACCATGAGCACACTGCCCGCACCCGTCACCCTTTCCCACAACCTGCTGACCGGGGCCGAATTCAGCGCTGCGCAGGTGCGCGATCTGTTCCACCTGGCCGTGGACATCAAGGCGCGGCCCGACCGCTATCGCGGGGCGCTGGCTGGCCGGTATCTGGCGTTGCTTTTCGAAAAGCCGTCGCTGCGCACGCGGGTGACGTTCGAGGTGGGCATCGCCAGTCTGGGCGGCGGGTCGGTGTATCTCGACCACCAGGGCACGCGGCTCGGCGAACGCGAATCCATCCCGGACGTGGCGCGCAACCTGGAGCGCTGGGTGCACGGCATCGTCGCGCGCACATTCACTCAAGCGGCCATCGAAGAGCTGGCGGCGCATGCTGCAATCCCCGTCGTCAACGCGCTGAGCGATCGCTACCATCCCTGCCAGGCCCTGGCCGATTTCTTCACGCTCGAAGAACATTTCAGAAGCCTGAGGGGACTGAGGCTGGCCTATGTGGGCGACGGCAACAATGTGTGCCACTCGCTGCTGATTGCCGGCGCGCGGGTGGGCGCGCACGTTCGCGTGGCCACACCGAAAGGCTACGAGCCGGATGCGGCGGTCATCGCCGAAGCGCGCCGGGCCGCGCGCGAGACTCGGGCGAAACTGGAAATCCTGCACGACCCGGCGGAAGCCGTGGCCGGCGCGCAAGCTGTTTACACCGACGTGTGGGCCAGCATGGGGCAGGAAGACGAAGCCGCCGCGCGCGAGCAAGTCTTCGCCTCCTATCAAGTGAACGAGTCGCTGTTCGCCCTGGCAGCGCCCGAGGCCGTGTTTCTGCACTGCCTGCCGGCGCACCGCGGCAGCGAGGTCACCAAGGGAGTGATAGACTCCCCGCGCTCGCTGGTTTACGATCAGGCGGAAAACCGTCTCCACGTGCAGAAAGCTATCCTGCTGACTTTGCTCGGTTGAGCGAAAGACGCTGAGCGGATTCACTCTGCTCGCAACGAGGGGGGTGGCCGTGAAAGTTGTTCTCGCATATTCCGGCGGGCTGGACACTTCGATCATCATCCCCTGGCTGAGGGAAAACTGTCAGGCCGAAGTGGTGGCCATGATCGGCGACGTCGGCCAGGGCGAAGACCTGGAAGCCGTGCGCCGCAAGGCGCTCGCCACCGGCGCCGCAGAAGCCTTCGTCGAAGACCTGCGCGAAGAGTTCATCACCGGCTACATCTGGCCCACGCTGCGCGCCGGTGCCGTCTATGAACACAAGTACCTGCTGGGCACTTCGTTCGCGCGGCCGGTGCTGGCCCGGCGGCAGGTGGAAGTCGCCCGGCGCACGGGAGCCGATGCTGTGGCCCACGGCTGCACCGGCAAAGGCAACGACCAGGTGCGCTTCGAGCTGGCTTACAAAGCACTGGCGCCGGACCTGCGCATCATCGCCCCGTGGCGCGAATGGAAGCTTCACTCGCGCGAAGACGCGCTGGCTTACGCCCGCGCGCACAACATCCCTGTCGAGCAGTCGAAAGAAAATATCTACAGCCGCGACCGCAATATCTGGCACCTGAGCCACGAAGGGGGTCCGCTCGAAGACCCCGCGAACGAGCCTGAGGAATCGATGTGGCAGTGGGTCGCCGCGCCCGCCCTCGCTCCGGATTCGCCCGAAGAAGTCGTAATCGGCTTCGAAGCCGGCACGCCGGTTTCGGTGAACGGCAAGCGGCTCGCGCCGGTAGCGCTGCTCGAAACCTTAAACGACGTAGCCGCGCGCCACGGCGTCGGCCGCACCGACGTGGTCGAAAACCGCCTGGTGGGCATCAAGTCGCGCGGGGCCTATGAAACGCCCGGCGGCACGCTGCTGATCACCGCGCATCGCGAGCTGGAAGCGCTGTGTCTCGACCGCGAAACGCAGCACTTCAGCCAGCAGCTCGCCCTGCGCTATGCGGAGCTGGTGTACTACGGCCTGTGGTTCACCCCGCTGCGCGAAGCGCTGGACGCGTTTTTCACACGCGCACAGCAGCGGGTGACCGGCACGGTCGGCCTGAAACTTCACAAAGGCAACATCGCGGTCACGCGCCGCGGATCGCCCTTCTCGCTCTACCGGACCGACCTGGCCAGCTTCGCCATGACTGCCTACAACCCGAAAGACGCCGAGGGCTTCATCAACCTGTTTGCGCTGCCGTCGGTGATTCCGCAGAAGATCAGGAAAGGCACCTCGGCGTGACTGCTCCGAAGCAAAAAATGTGGGGCGGCCGTTTCAGCCAGCCCCCGGACGAAAGCTTCGACGCGTTTCAGCGCTCGTTCGGCTTCGACCGCCGCCTGCTCCCTTACGAGCTGGCAGCCAGCCGCGCCTGGGCGCAGGCGCTGGTCGGCGCCGGAATCCTTTCGGCGGACGAGGCAGAGAAGATTATCTCCGCGCTCGAAGCCATCGAGGAGGACGTGCGGAAAAATTCCGCCGCGCTTGCTGCTTCGCCCGCTGAGGACGTGCACAGCTTCGTCGAGCAGCAGCTTATCGCGCGGGTCGGCGAGCTTGGTGCGAAGCTGCACACTGGCCGCAGCCGCAACGACCTGGTCGCCACCGACTTCCGCCTGTTCATCAAAGACGCCGCGCGCGCGATGCGCGGCGCCGTGGCCTCTCTTGTGGCCGCGTTCGTGGAAAAGGCCGAAGTGAACCTGGGCGTGCCCATGCCCGGCAAAACCCATCTGCAACATGCACAACCGGTTCTGTTTTCGCACTACTTGCTGGCGCACGCCGAAGCTTTTCTGCGCGACGCCGGCCGACTCGCTCGGGCCGCCGAAAGCGCCGACGCCTGCCCGCTGGGCTCCGGCGCGCTGGCCGGCTGCGCCTTCCCGGTCGACCGCGCGGCGCTTGCGCGCGAGCTGGGCTTCGCGCGCGTCACCGCAAACAGCCTCGACGCGGTGAGCGACCGTGACTTCGCGCTGGAATACCTGTTCGCGCTGGCGGTGCAGGCCGTGCACCTGTCAAGACTGGCCGAAGACATGGTGCTGTTCGCTTCGCAGGAATTCGGCTTCGTCACGCTGCCCGACTCGTTTTCCACCGGCTCCAGCCTGATGCCGCAAAAGAAAAATCCCGACGCCTGGGAGCTGATCCGCGGCAAAACCGGCCGCATCGCCGGCGCGCTCACCGGGCTGCTGGTGACGCTGAAGGGTCTGCCTACCGGCTATCAGCGCGACCTGCAGGAAGACAAAGAGAGCGTTTTCACCGCGCACGATCAGGCGCTGGCCATGACGCAGGTTGCCGCCGGCGCGCTGGCCGCTACGGGAGTGAACCAGGAGCGGCTGCGCAGTGCTGCCGCTGACCCCGCGATGATGGCCACCGAAGCCGCGGATTTCCTGGTGCAGCGCGGAGTGCCCTTCCGCGAAGCGCACGAAATTGTCGGCAGGGTCTGCCGCGAAGCCGAGCGGCAGGGCGTAGCGTGGACGGATTTGCCGCTCGCCACGCTGAAAAGTTTCTCCTTGCTGTTTGACGAATCGCTGCGGGCGGCGCTGACCGTCGAAGCCGCGCTTGCGCGCCGCAGCCTCCCCGGGGGCACCGGGCTGGAAGCGGTGCGCCGGGCGCTGTGCGATTGTCGCGCGCGTCTGCGCGAACTCGAGGCTGGACTGTGAAGCCGCGTCGCGCACGCCCGGCCGATCTGGCTGCCATTTATTCTCTGATTGCGCACTATGCGCAGTCGGGACTGCTGCTGCCGCGCAGCGAAACTGAGCTGCGCGCGCACCTGCGCAATTTCTTCGTACTCGAAGGCGCCGGCGGCGTGGCCGGCTGCATCGCGCTCGAGCCCTACGGCCCGGACCTCGCGGAGATTCGCTCGCTCGCCGTGCGTCCTGGCGCGCAAGGCCGCGGGCTGGGCCGGCGACTGGTGCGCTTTGCGCTGACTGTCGCGAGGCGCCGCAAGATTGCGCGCGTATTCGCTCTCACCGAATCGCCGGAGTTTTTTCTTCGCCAGGGCTTCGAGCTTTCGACGCGCCACGCTGTGCCGGAAAAAATCGCGCGCGACTGCAACACCTGCCCGAAGCGCCGCCGCTGTCAACTGGCTGCCGTCGTGATCACGCTGCTGCCCGCACAGGTTGTCTTGCCGGTGCTCGCGCCTGCGACGGAAGCGATTCCCGCCACATGAACAGGTCCTTGCGAATGCTGCTGCCGCGCGGATTTCGTTTCGGTGCGGTGGCCTGCGGGCTGAAGAAACGCGGCGGGCTTGACCTGGCGCTGATTGCCAGCGACACCGATGCCGTTGCCTCCGCCGTCTTCACCACCAATCGCGTGCAGGCCGCTCCCGTGGTGCTGTCAAAGGCTCACCTGAAGTGGTCGCGCGGCCGGATGCGCGCAATTGTCGTGAATGCCGGCAACGCTAATTGCGCTACCGGCGCTGCAGGTAATCGCGCCGCGCGGGCCACGGCCAAAGCCGCAGCGCGCGAACTCGGGTGCCGAACCGACCAAGTGCTGGTCTGCTCGACCGGAGTAATTGGCGTGCCGCTGCGGGTAAACAGGATTCTCCGCGCATTGCCGCGACTGCGGCGAGCGGCGGCATCCTCCGTGCAATCCTTCAAGCAGCTAACGCGCGCCATCCTGACTACCGACACGCGGCCGAAGTGGTCCGCAGCCTCCTGCCGCATCGACGGGAAAGCGGTGCGACTGCTGGGCTGCGCGAAGGGCGCAGGTATGATTGCGCCGAACATGGCCACCATGCTGGCGTTCATCACAACCGATGCCGCCATCTCGCCCTGGCTGCTGCAGCGCATGCTGCGCGTTGCCGTCGCCGAGACGTTCAATCGCATCACCGTGGACGGCGATACTTCCACAAACGACACCGTAGCCGTGCTGGCCAGTGGCGCCTCCGGCGCAGCCCCTGTTGACGGGCGCGGCCAAAACTACAAAACGTTCCAATCAGCACTCACGCAGATTTGCCGCGAGTTGGCGTTGCAGATAGTTGCCGACGGTGAAGGTGCTCGGCGTGTGGTAGAAATCGAAGTCCGCGGTGCCGCGTCAGCGAAGGCCGCCGAGCAGGTGGCGCGCGCGATTGCCAATTCGCCGCTGGTGAAAACCGCGCTGGCAGGCGCCGACCCAAACTGGGGCCGCATTCTGGCCGCTGCCGGTCGTGCCGGCGTCGCATTCGACCCCACGCGCGCAACCATCCGGCTCGCAGGCATCCGAGTCTTCTCGCACGGCCGCCCGCTGCCGTTCGATGAACGCGCCGCACACCAGCGGCTGCTGAAGAATTGCGTTTCAGTCCAGGTTGACTTGGACGCGAAGAAGCGAAACTCGAAAAACACCATTCCGCACGCAGGCTCCGCGCGCGTGTGGACCTGCGATTTCACGGCAGACTACGTCCGCATCAATGCGGACTATCGCTCATGAAATTGTTCAGCGCCCGAAGATGCTGGGCCATACACCTCTATTCCCACTTCCAGTTGGCGAACTGTTCGCGCAGGCGGGATTTCTGAAATTTGCCGGCCGAGGTACGGGGGATTTCCTCGGCGAAAACGAAAGCGTCGGGCAGTTGCCACTTGGCGAACTTGTCAGCCAGGAACGCGCGCAGCTCTTCAGCGGTGACACGCGCGCCGTCGTGCGCCACGACCACGGCCAGCGGCCGCTCCTGCCACTTGGGATGCGGCACGCCGACCACTGCCGCTTCGCGCACCGCCGGATGCCCCATCAGCGCGTTTTCCAGATCCACCGAGCTGATCCATTCGCCGCCGGATTTAATCAGGTCTTTGGCGCGGTCGGCGACGCGGATGTAGCCGTCGGGATCCATTGCAGCAATGTCGCCGGTGCGGAACCAGCCGTCGTCGGTCCAGCGGTCGGCGGCTTCGGGCATCGCGTGGTAACTGCCGGCGACCCACGGCCCGCGGACTTGCAGCTCGCCGAGCGTCTGCCCATCCCACGGCGCTTCGCCTTCCGTGCGCATGACGCGCGCTTCGACGAACGGCGCCGGGAGGCCCTGCTTGGCGAGCACGGCGTAGCGCTCTTCGCCGGACAGCTCACCCAAGCTGCGCTTCAGCAGGCTGACCGAGCCGAGTGGCGTCATCTCCGTCATACCCCACAGGTGGATGGGCCGCATGCCGTGTTGTTCGAGCCGCCGGAGCAGCGCTTCGGGCGGCGCCGAGCCGGCCACCGCCAGGCGAAAGCCCGGCGCGAGCTTCCAGCGGTTCGGGTTGCGCTCGACGGCGTCGAGGATGCCGATCCAGACCGTGGGCACGCCGCCGCTGAGCGTGGTGCCTTCCGTTGAGAAAAGGTCGAGCAGGCCCTCCGGGTCGAAGTGGTTGCCGACGAACACCTGCTTTGCGCCGGCCATTGTCGCGGCGAAGGGCATGCCCCAGGCGTTGGCGTGGAACATGGGCACGGCCATGGTGAGCGTGTCGTGATGGTTGACGCCGAAGGTGTCGGTCAGACAGACGGCAAACGAATGCAGCACCAGCGCGCGGTGCGAATACATGACTCCCTTCGGCTTGCCGGTTGTGCCGGAGGTGTAGCACATCGCCGCGGCCTCGTCTTCCTCCATGGACGGATAGGCGAACTCGCCACGCGCGGTGCCGAGAAACTCTTCGTAATCCGTGTACTCGGCTACGGCCGCGCCGGTGGTGCGATTCACAATCACGCGCTCGATGCGCACCTCATTCTTGAACTGTTCGTAGAGCGGCAGCAGCGTGTCGTCCACAATCAGGAAGCGGTCGCCCGCATGATTCACGATAAACGCCAGCTCCAGCGGGTGCAGCCGCAGGTTCAGCGTGTGCACCACGCCGCCGGCTACCGGCGCGCCGAAGTACGCCTCCAGATGAACGTTGTGGTTCCACATCAGCGTAGCCACGCGGTCGCCACGGCGCAGCCCGGCGCGCGTCAGGGCCCCGGCCAGGCCGCGCGCCCGTCGGTAAAACTCCGCGTAGGTGCAGCGCCCAAGCGACCGGTCGGGCCGCCGCCAGACGATTTCACTCCCACTGAAAAGTTTGCCCGCCCGCTCGAGCACCGGCACGAGGGTCAGCGGGTAGTGCATCATCGTCCCCTGCATAAGCTCCTCCGGAACCGGCGCTGGATGGGACGCATCCTACCACCGGCCGCCGCCCCCGCGCAGCCCCTTGCCTTCAATGCCGAGCGCAGCCTGCCGGTTTCGATTGACTCCCGCCGCTTTCTGCGAGACGATGCACTCGACCACTGAAGCGTCAGGTTCACCCTGCGTAGCCGAGCTTCACTTGACTGCCCGCGGTTTTGATTCTGTCTCTTCAGAGGGAAAACCACAGCCCGACTCTGCCCCGCGGCAGAAGGAGCATGCATGAAAAAGCTTTACGTGGGCAACATTCCTTTCGAAGCTACCGAAGGCGACATCCAGCACCTGTTTTCCGAAGCCGGCGTCAACGCAGACAGCATCACGCTGGTCCGCGACCGCTTCTCCGGCCAGCCCCGCGGCTTCGGTTTCGTCGAGATCAACAACGACGCCCAGGCCCAGCAGGCCATTGACTCGCTGAACGGAAAATCCTTCATGGGCCGCAACTTGACCGTCAACGAAGCCCGGCCCTCGGCCGGCGGCGGCCGTCGCCGCGGTGCTGGCGGTGGACGCGGGGGCTCCGGCCGGGGCGGACGTGGCGGCTACGACCGCGGCGGCGGCGGCGGTCGCCGCGACTGGTGACACGCTTCGCCCCCGAAACGCACCACGGTGACCGAGGCACGGCCGGTCAATCCTGCCTGGCCCGTGCGCCCGTCATCAGCCAAGCGCAATCGCTTATGGATACCGCGCGGCAGCAGGTTTGCGAGGGATAGTGTCGCCCGCCCCCCCTCAGAGGCGGGGAATGTAAGGCCACGCCGGAAATGCACGGTCCCCTTAGGGGCAGCCCTCTGCCCGCCCTGAGCGTTTCGAAGGGTTCGGCTGCGCTCTGCTCTCAAGCCGGTGCCCATGGCAGGCGCAGGCGCGCGAATCGCTCCCACAGGCCGGATTTTTCCTGCGGCACCGCCAGAGCTGAAACCTGCTCGCCGCTTCTGCGGTCGAGCACTCCTCGCACCGAATAGCCGAAGCTCGTCAGCAGGCTGAACAGGTCCTGCGGCGTCCGCCCGTCGCGCGCGAGGCAGACTTCGTTCACCTCGAGGGAAATTACCGGCCGCATCAGCCTCAGCAGTTGCGTGGCGCCGAGCAGCGCGCGGTATTCCCCACCTTCGATGTCCAGCTTGATGAAGTCCACCCGCGGGACGCCGCGCGTGCAAAACCAAGCGTCGAGCGTGGTCGCCGGCACCGCAACAGCTGCCGCACGCTCGCCACCTTGCAACAACGACCCCCAGCCAGACTCCGCCGCCCGCACGGAAGGGAAAAAGAGCGCATGGCCTCCTGCGTCAGACACCGCCTGAGCGTGGACGCGGATGGCCGGGTAGCGCTCGGAATTTTTTCTGAGCCGCTTGACGCACGCCGGGTTGGCTTCAAACGCGTGGACTTCGCCCTGTGGCCCGACGCGTGCCGCGCCCAGCACGCTGAAGTATCCGATATGCGCGCCCACGTCCAGAAACACCATGCCCGGTTGCAGAAAAGACGAAAGCAGGGTTCGGAGGTCGGGCTCGTATGCGCCCACCCACATCAGCCGCCCGATGCGGTCTGCGAGCGGCACGCGCAAGCCGTAGCCGGGCGCCACGCTGACTGTAGTCTCTGGGCAACGCCGCGCCAGGCGGCTCCCGAGCAAGTTCGCCACGCGCCCCTTGCCACGAATGTTCAGCCGGCGCAGCACGCTCCCCAAGCCGTCCGCCAGCGCCCGCAGCCAGCCTGCATTCGAACGCGCCAATCGGTATGCGGCCAAAGTCATTTCACCAGATTCATACAGAACCCCCGCATCCCCCGAAGGTGTTCAAAGTTCTCGAACGAGCAAGAACTGCAGTACAGAGCACGTTCGTGGTCAACGAGACGGAATCGCCAGGAGGTGCCGCGGATACTCATCGGGCTGTTCGACCCACTCCGCTTGATATCTCTGTGCGGCAAGCCAGCCCTGGACTTCGGTTGCAGACGAAGGGCTATGAATTTCACAGATCAGGACGGGTCTGGCCGCGGTCAGGATACGAACTGCACCGTGCAGTACTTCGGCTTCTGAGCCTTCCACATCAATCTTGATGACCTGCGGAGCCGGGTTCTTTTGCGCAAAATTGTCCAGTGTCACCGCATCCACTTCGATTAGTTCTGTCGCCGGAGCTTCGGTGGATGCGACCCGGCCCGTATTTTGACTCGACCGAATGCATGCGCGCTGAAATCGAAGGCGCCCGCATTCCTTCCAAGCCGCCGCGGGCACAACGGTAATCTGGTTTAACGCATTCCGCTGCGCATTCTGCGCCAACCTGCTAGCGTTTTCGGGAGCGGCTTCGAAGCTGAAAACCTTACCCGTATTACCGACCAACCGGGCACCCAGCAGGCTGAAGAATCCGATGTGCGCTCCCACGTCATAGAAAACTCCCCCGGGACTCAGGTGCCACTCAAGCACGTGCTGAAGCGCCGGCTCGTATGCCTCCGTCACGTATTCTTTCTCAAATCTCGGATCCACCCGGAGCCACAGCCCCGCTCCCGGCCCGCGCCGCACTCTGGTCCAGACCCGGGTGCCGCGGGGCAGCAGCCGCTCGCCCAGCCAGCGGAACGCACCGCCGAGCACCGGCAGACGCCGCAACGGCTGCACCATCTCTGCATGGTGCAACAGGAAATGAGCGATGTAATCGCGCATCGCAGTTCTGAGTCGCTGCGCGCTTCCTGAACCGGAACTATAATCCGGTGAGTTCAAAAAATCGCCGTGCCCAGTTTTCCGGTGCCAGCAGTTCGACAACGCGCGGCCGAATCTGCTCAATTATCTGAAGGCGGACTGTCCCCGGCCGGCACAGGATTTCTTCGATAGCGCTGGCAAACGCCGCGGAGTCTTCAGGATCAGAAATCAGGAAACGATCAAACGGCGGCCTGCTCAGGAATATCTGGCTTGCGCCCCCGGGCGTGGCCACCGTTGGCGTGCCACAGGCCAAAGCTTCAGCCACGACGTAGCCGAATGATTCATAACGCGACGCGGAGACGAGAAAATCCGCTGCGTTATAGAGAAGCGGCAGTTCTGAGCTTGCTGCATTCGGATAGACCCGGACATTAGGGTGCCCCGCGATTCCTTCGGGTACCGGCCCGCGCAGCGCGAGCAGCCAACGCACTTGTGGCAACTGTAAAACCAAATTGTAAACAAGCAGAAACCCCTTTGTGGGCTGAGCACCGCCCACGAATAGACCCACAGGCGCGTCTCGCTCCAGGCCGAGTGTCCGGCGGGCGCTTTCGGGTTCGATCGGCCGGAAATGGTTCGTGTCGAGCGGCAACCAAACGGTGCTCGCCGTCCAGCCGAAAAAGCGCCGGACTTCCTCTTGAATCTGAGTAGCGTTGACCAAGCATACCTTACCCCGCCCGCTCAGGCGCTCCAGCACCATCGAATCCCACCATTTCAACTTCCAGTAACCCAACCGCGAGATGAGTGGCCTGATGGCTTCTGCCTGGCCCCGGTACGTGCCGTGGTAAACGTGGAACCGCTTCACCTTCTCACTGGCGCGGAACGGATACCAGCCTACCGTGGAGTTGGAGATAACCGCAATTACATCCGGGCTCCATTGGCGATTCGCCGCCCGTCCGGTAAAGTACCCCGCCAGCACTCCAGACAGATGCCCGGCAAGCCATCCGCGCGAGCGCTGCAGCCAGCCTGGCGCACAATTTCGCCAGTGAAAGACTTGCGTCCGATAGCCGCGCTCTTCCAGGACTTTGACCAGTTCCTGGATGAACCGCTCCTGCCCTCCGGGTAACTCTGGCGCTTCTGTTGTGAGGATGAATATCCGGCGATTCATGCTACCCCGCGCGGCCTGTCGAGGGCAAAGCTAACAGGTGCCGGGGCAGGCGCTCTTCCGGCTCGAGCCAGCGGCATTGGTACTCGCACTCGCGGAGCCAGGCCTCCACCAGGCACCGGTTCTGTTCATCGTGCACTTCGCACAAAAGCACGGGTCGGCAGGTTCGGAAAAGTTTCACTGCTCCCTTCAAGACCTCGGATTCGGCGCCCTCGACATCGAGCTTCACCACGTCAGGCGCAGTGTGATTTGCCAGGAACTCGTCAAGGGTGGTACAGCGAACCTCCGCAGCCAGTTCCGAGCCGTTGCGTGCCGCGCGTACCTGGGCGTTCCCGTGTCCGCGATCGTGCGTGGCCGGCGTGATGCGAATCGTGCCCGAGTAGGAGTACACTGCGCAGTGCACGAAGCGGATGCTTTGCTCAAGGTGATTCCAAGCAGCATGGCGCCGCGCCTTATCCAGGATGCGCTCGTCAGCCTCGAAGGCCAGCACGTTTACCCCTCTGCGAGCCGCAACCAGACTAAAAAACCCTGGTCCGCAGCCCACGTCATAAAATGTCGCCCCCGGCTGCAGGAGCGGTTCAATCGCCTGCTGCACGACCGATTCGTACGTACCCCGCCAAATATCGGACTCCCAGCGAGGATTCAACTCCAGCCAAAGGCCGGCGCCAAGCCCGCTTTGAACCTGCAAGCGCCGGGGCCTGTAGGAAGGAACCAGCCACCAACTGGCGGCGCGAACTAAGGATCCCACAAGCGGCAACGCCGCCAGCTGCCGCAACCATCTGTTCTCCCGCAGACGCAGCCACATCCGTTCGCGCATCGTCTCACCCCGCCTGACGTGCAACGTGAACGCACCGCACCCAACCATGCCGCTCCGGGGCAAGATCAAATCCTAGCGATTCGATCACCCATCCTGTGGGCTCCAGCAGTTCCCGAAGCTGGGCCAGCGTTTCATGCACCTCAATGAGCAAGACCGGATGAAATTGCTCGAGCGTTTGCCAGGCGCCACGCAGCACTTCAATCTCGCCACCTTCCACATCCAGTTTGATCCAGTCCACCCGCCCAAGTCCCAACTGCCCGGCCAGCTCATCTACCGTCACAGCCTCTACCTTTGCCGAAGCTTCCGGCGAAACCTTGTGCCACACGGCGACCGCTGACTCATGCCAGCCCACAATGCCGGAATGCGACCAGGCTGCCTTGCGGAGCACCCGCACGTTCGACAGGCCGTTGAGCCGAAGATTCTGCTCGAGCTGATTCGCATTGTGCGCATCCGGCTCTAGTGCGATCACCGTCCCCGAGTGGCCCACGGCCCGGCTTGCTTGAATCGTGTACCAGCCAACATCTGCGCCGATATCAAGCACCACTTGCCCTGGCTTTGGCGCCAGCCAATTCACTGGCTCGTAGCGGGGCAAATGCAGCATGCACTCCAGCGCGTAGACATCTCCGGCGTAGAACCATGCTTTGAGTGGTTTGCTCCAGAAAACTCCACCCCGCAAAGAAAGCGGAAATTGGTACCAGTGCCAGCGGCTGCCAATCCACTCTTTCTTCCGGCCAGCAGCCAGGCCCCGCAGCGCCAGGTACACGCACTTGTTACAGAAGACCCGCGCCGTGGTCCAAGGCGTCTGGCCGCGTGTTTCAAGCAAGAAGTCCGCGAGGCTTGGCATCCAATCCGCTTTCTATGGCTGCGCTCTGCGAGCGAATCCGGCGTACAAGGGAGCCACACCGGTGCGGAGTTTCTCCCAGGCCAGGTTGAAATCTTCACGGCGCGGCAGCAAGATTTCCGCTGGCGGGAACGCCGTCACCCTGCAGTAGAGCCACAGGCCCAGCCCCGTCGCGGCGCCGTAGGCGACACTCGAAGCCACCGCCGCTCCCGGCACGCCCCAGCGGGGAATCAGCAGCAGGTCGAGCACCACCGTCACCACCACCGCCACCGCGGCCGTGTAGGTCTTGAAGAGCGGATAGCCGCGCACCGTCAGGTCGCTCATCATCGTTCGCCACAGACCCAGCGCCCACGTCCCCGGCAGCAACAGCACCATCGGCCCGTACGCCGGAAGGAACGCCTCGCCGAACAGCAAGTGAATCAGCCAGCGGCCCGCGAGCAGCCAGGCGGTCGCGCCGGCGGCCAGCACCAGCGAGGTCATGCGCAGCACCGGGCCCATCATCGTATTGGCTCCCTCATCGCTGCGCACTGCCACCCGCTGCATCAGCACACTGCCCAGCACGCCCGGAACGAGCCACAGCAGCTCGGCCACCACTACCGCAATCGAGTAAATCCCCACCGCCGCCGTGCCCAGAAAAAAAGCCACAAGATACAGATCGAAGCGGTCGTTCATCGCTTCCAGGATGTTGCCGCCGTGCAGCTTGGCCCCGTAGCCGAGCAGTTCGCGCGTGCCCGGCCATTCCAGCACCGGCGCCCGCCGCAGAATCCTCAGCCGCCACGCCAGCACCAGCGTCACCCCGCTGGAAAGTACGCTCGCCGCCAGCAACCCCCACAGCACGCCGCGCACGCCGCCTTCGAGCACCAGCCCGGCGCCCACGCACGCCAGGTTGGCCGCCGCCGCCACCAGCATCAGCGACCATTCTTCGATCACCCGTCCGCAGGCGCGAATCAAACTGCGCAGGAACCCGACGCTCAGCGACAGCGGCACCGTCGCCGCCAGCAGCAGCGCCACCACCGTCACTTCCGCAGGGAGCAGTTCATCGAACACCCACACAAGCAGCACCACCAGCACGCCGAAGCCGGCGCCGCCCAGCACGGCTCCCAATCCCATCGCCCGCCCGGCCAGCTCCTGCACCGATCGGTTCTTTCTGCCCACAAAATGCAGCAGCGCGGAATCAAGTCCCAGCGAAAGGAACAGCGCCGCTTGCCCCACCAGCAACTGAAGCAGGGTGACCACGCCCTTCCCCGCCGGACCCAGAAAGCGCGCGATCAGAATGTTCGTCGGCAGCCGCACCAGGTTGGTCAGCAGCATCAGCACGAACGAAGCCATGCTGTCCACGGCAAACGACCGGTTGGCGCGTTTTTCCATTACTCGGGTCTCCGCGGCAAATCCGAATCCGACTCGCGCTGGGGCTGGTCGTGTGCTTCAATCGTTTGCATCAGTTCTCTGCGGTCGGTGGCGTAGGCGCGCAGGGCGTCGAACAGCCGCGCGGGCACAGCGGTCACCTGGTTGCGCGCCACTTCGCTCCAGGAGACTGGCCCCCGCGCAGGAATCATCCGCGTGCCCCACTGAAATATGAATCCCGCGTTCCAGACCACGAATAGCACAACCATCACCGCCTGCGCCATGAACGCACGCCGCTCGTTCCCAAACCCGCCGGCCGCGCGCTCCAGCGTGGCCGCCAGGCCCACGACAAACAGCGGCGTCAGGGAAACAAAAAACCGGTTCCCGAACGAGGCAATCCCGTGCCAGTAGTCGTACGCAGCAATCGCGTAGAAATACATCAGAAACGCCACGCACAGCGCCCCGCCCAGTTGCTTTTCCCTGCGCCGCAGCAGCCACAGCCCCGCAATCGCAAACAGCAGAATCGGCGTCCAGCTCAGCAGGCCGTGGTTGGCAGAGAAGAGCACTTCCCACAGCGCCGGCGACGTCCAGTTCCAGTCCTGCACATCCAGATTGCCCGTCTTCAGCGGATGGCCGAAGATAATCTGCCGGGTGACAAGGGTGGGCAGCAGCGTCACCACCAGCGTCAGCAGAAACACCGCGTTCGTGCCGAACAGCGCCGCCATTTGCCGGTAGTCGCGCGCGCGCGACCACGCCCGCCAGTAGCCGCCGAGCGCATCCAGCAGCGGCAGCACCAGCAGGAAGCCGGTCGGATAGTACACGTTCAGCATCAGCCCGCCCAGCAGGCCCAGCAGAATCCACTGCCGCAGCGTGCGCCCTTCGCGGGTGCGATGCCAGTACCACAGGAACACCGCCACCGTAAACGCCGAATGCGCGTGTGCCCACGAGGGGTTGAAGTACATATAGACGGGCAGCGAACTGCCGAACCAGATGCCCAGCGCGCCCAGCAGCGCCCAGCGCTCGGCCATGTACCGCCGCGCCAGCCGGAAGGCGATCCACAGCGCCGCGAAGCCGTAGCCGGCCGTGACCAGCGCCATCGTCCACAGATACGGCCACGAATAGCCGTCGGGCGGGATGCCGGCGCCGAGCGCGTTGGCCGCCCGCACCGCGCCGTGCGCCGCAATCAGAAACGGCGCCCACAGCAGCGACGGTCCTACGGTGTGATTGTTGTAGACGTAGCCGGTGGCGGTGAACGCCTGCGGCTTCAGCCGGCCCTGCTCGTCTATGCGCTGCAGGACGAAGTTTTCGTTGCCGGCCAGCCACTCGTTTTCAAAGCGCAGGTCGCCGTCAATCAGCAGCGAGCGGACGTAGGCGTAATAGCCGACGCCGTCACCGTGCACGATCGGATTCACAAACGGCAGCGACAGCACGAACAGGCCCAGCAGGACCCGTTCCGCGCCGCTCCACTTCCGCGAGAATTTGCCCATGCCTTGGCCGCCTGCCTCTGACAATTCTTCTGCTGCGGCGCGCTGCACGACAGCGCGTTACCGCCTCACGCCCGACCCCACGACCTGCTGCAACGCCTGCGCCACCGCAGCGAGCTGCTCCGGCAATAATTCCGCATACATGGGCAGCGAGAGAATTCGCTCCGCTGCTGCTTCCGTCACCGGAAAGCTCCCCTTCGCATACCCCAGGTGGAGATACGCCCGCTGAAGATGTACCGGCACCGGATAGTGAATGCCGGTGGCGATGCCGCGCTCGGCCAGGAACTTCTGCACGTGATCGCGCTCGGCCACCTGCACGACGAACAGATGGAAGACGTGCTCGGACCCGGGCTGCGTCCTGGGCAGCGCCACGGGAAGCTCGGCCAGCAGCCGCGCGTAGGCTTCGGCGTGGCGCTGCCGGGCCGCGTTCCACTCATCCAGCCGACGCAGCTTGACACGCAGAATCGCTGCCTGCAGCGTGTCCAGTCGCGAATTTGTGCCGCGCACCACGTGGTCGTACTTCGTGCGCTGCCCGTAGTTCCGCAAGTAGCGAATTTTTTCCGCGATGGCCGCGTCGTCCGTGGTGACCATGCCGCCGTCGCCGTACGCGCCCAGATTTTTCCCCGGGTAAAAGCTGAAACCAGCGGCGTGGCCGAGTCCGCCCGTGCGCCGGCCGCGATAACGCGCGCCATGCGCCTGCGCCGCGTCTTCGATGACCACCAGGTTGTGCCGGTGCACGATTTCAGTGATGGCATCCATCTCCGCGGGCTGGCCGTACAGGTGCACCGGCACGACCGCCCGCGTGCGTGAAGTAATCGCCGCAGCCAGTGCGCCCGGGTCGATGTTGTAGGTCGCCGGGTCGGCGTCGACCAGCACCGGGCGAGCACCGACTGCGGAAATCGCCAGCACGGTGGCGATGAAGGTGTTTGCCGCAGTAATGACCTCGTCGCCCGGACCGATGCCATATGCGCGCAGCGCCAGCACCAGTGCGTCCAGCCCGGAGCCGACTCCGACGGCATGCCCGACCTCGCAGTAGCTGGCAAACTCCTCCTCAAAGCGCTCGACTTCCTCGCCCAGGATGAAATCGCTGCGCTCCATCACCCGGCGGACGGCTGCTTCCAGCTCCGCCCGGAGCGTCCGGTACTGGGCCTGCAAATCCACAAAGGGAACTTTCATCGCGCTCATTTCTTGATGCCGAACATCAGAAAGATCACCGGCCGGAGGATGCTCCACCAGCCGCTGAATGGCTTCATCTTCGTGTAGCCTTCCTGGCGCGGAGGATAGATTTTCGTGACTGGCACTTCCATGTGCCGGTAGCCGAGCCGGATCGCCTTGTAGAGCAGATAGGGCTCGAGTTCGTAGCGGTCGAGCCACGGCTGCCGCCAGTCAATGCGCGGATCGCGCAGAATGGCGGTGCGGAAGGCACGGAAGCCGTTGGTGCTTTCCGTCACGCGCTTGCGCACCGCCAGCGAAAACAGCCAGGGGTGCACGAACCGCGTGGCCAGCACGCGGTAGGCCGGCGTGTTACCGTAGCCGCCGCCGGGCAGAAAGCGCGAACCCTGCACGAAGTCGGCGCGGTCTTCCAGGATCGGCGCCAGCAGCCGCGGAATCTCCAGCGGGTCGTCTTTGTCGTTGCCCGCCTGGATCACCAGCACGTCGTAGTTCTGTTCGAGGGCGTATTCGAAAGCCTGCTTCATGGCCGCGCCGATGCCGCGGTTGTGCGGGTTGCGCAGCACGCGGATACCTTCGGGCACCTGGGCGAGCGAGCCGTCGGTCGAGCCGTCGTCCACTACCATCAGGTCGTATTCGCGCACGGCGGGGTGGCGCGCGAGGACGCGGCGGATCTTCTCGCCCTCGTTGAAGGCGAACGCGCAGGCCAGAATCTTCGTCCCTGCGGTCAGCGGCTGCGCTGTGGTTTCGCAACCGGCCGTGCTAACGGTGCGATGGTTTCCCATTCCGGTCGCCTCCTCACGTCAAGGCCATTCACGTAGGGCTTCACAAGATCAAAGGGACAGTCGAGCTCATCCACCCTCGCAATCACCCGCGCCGGATTGCCGGCCACCACGGTGGCGGGGGGCACATCTCTAGTGACCACGCTGCCGGCACCGACCAGGGCGTTTTCGCCGATTTCCAGATGCGAAAGCAGCGTGGCGTTTAAGCCGATGCGTGCGCCGCGACGGATCGCCGGCCCCTGCATGCACTTGGTGCAAAGCGGGTGCGGGTCGTTGGCGATTTGCACGCCTGGCGCCAGAAAAACGTCGTCTTCGATCCTTGTGTACTGCGCGACGTAGCAGTTGCAGTGAATGCGCACACGGTCGCCCAGCACGCAGCCGTAATCCACCGTCGAATAATTCCAGATGGCGCAATCTCGCCCGATGCGGTTCTCCTCCCGGACGACCACGCCGTGACCGGTCTCAAATCCATCGCCGATTACCACCGAAGCGTAAATTACGCTGCCGGAACGGATGCGCGCGCCGGCGCCGATGAGCACCGGACGAAGCTCGATGGCGCGGCCCGGCCGGTAGCCGAGCAACACGCCGTCGTCAATTTCGCAGTTCGGACCGCACTCGACGGCTACACAGGGTGGCTTCATCGCACCTCCACGGCCCGGCCGCTGGCCCGCAGGGAAGCATCCGCCGCCAGCAGGGCGCGCACCACCTGGGCGCCGAATTCGCCGTCGGTCAGCGGCGTGCGACCGTCAAGGATGCACTCCAGAAACTCGATGCACTGATTTTTCAGCGGTTCGCTGGGCTCCACCTTGGGGCTGATGATGTCGCCGTCGCGCACCAGCAGCTTGAATTCGCCGTAGGACTCCGCGGTGCGCTCGCCGACGGAGACTCCCTTTTCGTAAATGCGCACGCGTTCCAGGTCGTTCATGTCGTTGAACACCACGCGGCGACGGCTTCCCACGGCCCCCACTTCG